>Ga0116171_10000134_pt1 | contig 74693 bp, 110 predicted proteins | sample AD_JPNHW2_MetaG_FD_89798 | JGI IMG/M metagenome (GOLD analysis project Ga0116171, IMG submission 89798) | Active sludge microbial communities of municipal wastewater-treating anaerobic digesters from Japan - AD_JPNHW2_MetaG | ecosystem: Engineered > Bioreactor > Anaerobic > Digestate | place...
CACATGGTCTCCATTACGTCCAGGCTCTCGCGGTAGCGGTCAGTGGGGAACTGCTAAAATGGCACAGGAAAAGTGTAGAACGTGTAGTGGTGCCGGGGTAGTATGGGGTGTGACAACAGACTTACGGCCTTTTAAGAGTGAGGAGGGCGAGAGATGATTGATACAAAGATTAATTTATGCGACCAATGCCCTTATGATTTTGCCGTATGTCAACCTGAACACATTGAATTTGGGGATGGAGTTGGCAACGACAATATAATTGTTTGCAGTAGTTATGAGCAGGAGGGCGATAGATGAGAGATTTAGAAAAAACCTTAAGAGAATGGAATGAGGTACGACATCCGTACGATAGAAAAGTGTATGCTGATAATGCCTTTAAGGAGATTATTACTAGGGCAATTAGGGCTGAGGAAAGAGTAGAAGTCTTACAGATTGTAACAAAAGAGAATTACCGTATGTATATAAATGCTCTTAATGAACTTGACAAAGTGGATGAGCTTATAAAAACAGTTCATTTTTTAGAAGAAGAAAATGACAAATTGAGGAGTTCCGGGAGGCGAGATAGATGAGCGCGAGAAAAGTGACAGAATCAGCAGCTAACTCAGTAAGGAGAATGCTACGGGAATATATCAGTTTATGGGACGCACCTACCCATAACACTCTGGAATATAAGGACACCAGCGAGGTAGAGACCATGATTACTAATGAAGAGCTAATGGTTTTACTTCTATGCCTTGGTTCAATAATATGGGTTTATGGATTCAATATGTTCATGTGAGGAGGAAGAGAGATGAATAGCAAGTATAAGTTGACCGACAACACAATAGACCTGGGAGGCAAAAAACTCTACCAAATACAAGCCCTTAAGGACTTTGGTGACGTAAAATGTGGGGATTTAGGGGGTTATATTGAAAATGGATATAATTTAAGTCACTTCGGCAAGGCGTGGGTATCTGGCAATGCGTGTGTATTCGGCAAGGCAGAGGTATCCGATGATGCGCAGGTATTTGACAATACGAAGGTATATGGCAATACGAGAGTATATGGCAATGCGAGGGTATGCGACAATGCAGAGGTATACGAAAACGCGCAGGTATACGGCAATGCACAAGTATTCGGCGATGCTTGGGTATATCGCAATACTTGGGTATATGGTAATGCCGAGGTATATGGCAATGCGCAGGTAGCTGGCAATGCGAAGGTATCTGACGATGCGCAGGTATTCGGTGATGTAATACTCTTCGGCAATGCGATAGTATTTGGCAAGGCAAAAATATCCGGTGATGTGAGGGTATATGGCAATGCGCAGGTATTCGATGATGCAATAATATCTGGTAATGCGAGGATATCTGGTAATATGAAAGTATATAGTAATGCAAGGGTATATAAACCCGCACATATACTTACCTGTAGCCCTCTCGGGACACGTGATGCCACAGTCACATTTTACAGAGCAGCAGGCAACACAATCTGGGTTGCTTGCGGTTGTTACGACGGAAGCATAGATGATTTTGCTGCTAGGGTGGACAAGGTACATAAGGGTACCAAGCACCAAGTAACCTATCAAGCCGCAGTAAATTTAGCACGGGCGCAAATAGACTTAGAGCAGCAGGAGGGCGATAGATGAGGCAGTCAATATCGGTGGATGATTTCAGAGCGAAATATTGCGATAATTGCTACTGGCAATCTCAGGGCAAATGCGACATTGCTAGGGTAAAGCTGAGATGCTGTGTAAATGCTAGGGTGGATAAGCTGACACTAGAATTACTGGAGGAGGGTGAGAGATGAGGGATTATGGATATAGACAAAACTTGGGATTTTTGAGGTTTTGTGATGACCCTGAGTTAGCTTGTTGCCAAGCTGAGAAGGATTACTTGAGGTTGAAGGCCCAAGAAGAGGACTTATATAGCAAAGCTATGTCTTTTGAATATGACATAGCTATATTACAAGACGAAAACGCCAAACTGCGGGCGGTGGTCGATGCAGCAAAGGAATGGATAAATTGCCCGTGCGAGGATATGCGAGAGTGTTTGGAGTGTACGGCATTTAAATTTCGCAATGCCCTTGCCGAACTGGAGGGGGAGGGCAAGATATGAGGGATGATATGTTTTGGTATGGTGTGTTTTTAGGTGTTGTCGGCACTTTAGTTATTCAGTATCTAGCACAACATTTAGTGTGGGTTTAATAGCAGGAGTGTGAGAGATGAGTCGGATATTATAAAAATAAAATATATAAGAGGATTAATTTAAATGAACGATGAAAGAATAATTGAAAAATTTAATAAAGAAATAAATGAATGGGAAGAAATTCCATTTTTTAATTTAAAAGAAGGTGATATATTCAGAATATTTGTTGATAAAAAAAGATTTATAGATCGCAATGATGGTAATAATGTTTGGATTGCTAAATCTGATTCATTTATAAACAAAGATTGTATATGGGAAATTTATACTTTATATTAAAGAGGTTATTATGAAAAGATGGATTATTAGTGATACTCATTTTGGGCATGAAAATATAATTAAATATGAAAAAAGACCTTATGTTAATGCAAAACATATGGATTTATTTTTAATTGCAAACTGGAATAAAAAAGTAAAAAATAGTGATAAAGTATTTCATTTAGGAGATTTCGCATTTGGTAATAAAGAATATATTAAATCAATAGTAGCGCAATTAAATGGAGATATATTTTTAATTATCGGTAATCATGATTATAAAAAAGCAGACAAGTGGTGGTTTGAGGTAGGAATAAAAAATGTTTATAGATACCCAATTATATTAGATAATTATTATATATTATCCCATCATCCACTTTATATAAATAGCAATATGCCTTATGTTAATTTCCATGGGCATACTCATAGTTTAAGTTTTAATTCTAAGCAATATATTAATTGTTCAGTAGAGGTTACTCATTACTTCCCAAGAGATTTAGATGAGTTAATAAAAGACAATTTTATTAAATCAAATGAAGAAGAAGAAGAAGAAGATATAGTATATGCCTACGATAGCAATGGAGCAAAAATAGCAAGATTTATAAAATAAAAAGTAATAATTTATTAATCAGGACAATTGTATTCTATGATAATTTAGGAGGGAAATTAAATGAGTCTTTACAAAGAGATTAAAGAAAAAATCGAAGGATATATTAATTTGCTTATAGAAAAAGAAGAATTTGAAAATGATGTTTATAAGTTAATTAATAAAACTATTGAAGATATTATTAAAGATGAAGTAGAAGAATATCTTGATAATTTTAATATTGAAGATTACGTAAAAAAGATTATTACTAATAGAGTTGATAATCACATTGGTAATGCCGTTAAATATTTTGGATTACAATCATTTGAAAATGCAGTTAAGGCAGAATTTATTCATGAGATGGGTCAACAAGTTAAAGATAAAATCAAAATAAGCATTGAAGCGGTGGATTGATAATGAATAAAGATGAAAAAACTTTAATGACTTTTGATGATCAACCAATAGGGAGCCTTCATTATGACGATTAGTAAATTATTTCCAATAATTTGGAGGGCGCAATCAAGAGAATCTAAAGATAATATTCTTACTTACCTTCAAGATATAAATGAAATAAAAGAAACCCCTATTTTTTATATGGGACTTCTTCATGAGTATATCATAAATCATGTTTACTTTGAACAATCCGCGGACTCCTATAGACGTCTCCCCATTTATCGTAATAATATTGCGCGCACTCCTACTGGTTTAATTGTTTCTGGTTTATTTGCCACAACTGTTGAGAAATGGAATGCCAATAATTATGTATGTTTGTTTTTTAATCAAACCCCGCATAAAGGAGAAATATTTTTAAAACCCCTTACTTTATTAAAACCTCGTTCTCTTTCTGTGGGAGATCAATTAAATATCACTTATATCATAAATCTCGAAATGGATTTTATTAATACATTAAAAAATCCCGATAATGATAGTTAATTCACTATCGTAAATAAAAAATAACTAAACGGCCTAGATTAGGGTGGGTAAGTCATTTTCTTTTATTTATACTAAAATTATCCCAGAACCATCCCCCCTCTACTTTGAATTAAAGTAAAACAAATCACTCGGCCGCGCGCGGACGAGATTTACAATTTATTCCAATTCTGGAAGAAATTGGTTTTTCAAAAAATTATTTTTCTTTATGGAAATTTTTCCCAGATCACAGGTGATTGGTAATTATTTCCTTTTGTCGGATACACCTAATCGGCTGAAAAGGAAATTATTTCCTTTCCCATAGTTCACCTCATCGGGGAAAAAGGAAGTTCCTTCCATGGGAAAAAATGGATCTACTCCCAATAATCTCTATAATAACATTTCCATTTTTTACCAGCATTAGTAAGACAAGGATCCTGCCTTGTGAAAACTTGAACAAAGAAAATTATTAAATTTAAGAAAAAACTATTGACAGCCTCATACGACTCTGTTATACTTAAGATACTAAAAGAGAGAGGGGTTTTAATAATGACAAAGACTATCACTATTACCACCTTTACTGGTAAGACTTTCCAGTTCGAAGCTCATAACATTCATAGAGAAATTATAGATGGAGTAGATATATACTTCATAGATGGAAATAGCTACCCTGCTGAGATAGTTGAGATTCAAGAGTAGTGGAGAGAGAGGAGAATACAAGTTATGACAAAAAAAGTATACTTTGATATGGATGGTACGATAGCTAACCTCTACGCAGTAGACAAATGGCTCGAGAACATACACAACGAAGTAGAAAATATGTATAAGAACCTCGAGCCAATGGTAGATATGAACCTACTACAAACCATATGCAAAGACCTTCAAATGGTAGGTTATAAGATTGGCGTTATTACTTGGTTACCTCCAGGCAGGAAAGAATATAGAGAGAAGATAGCAAAAGAAAAAAGAGAATGGTTAGCAAGATATATGCCAATAGTAGAAGAAATACACATTCAAGAATATATGACTCCCAAACAAACCGCAATAACAACCATCACTGGTAGAATGATCCTGGTAGATGACAATGAAGAAGTAAGAAATAAATGGAATACACCAGTACAAAGAAAATCAATAGACGCTACTAATAATATGATAGAGGAACTAAAGAAACTGCTTGACATCTAGTCAAGCAGATGATACAATAGAAGTATAGAAGGAGGAGATATGATGATATCATTAACTAAATGGGTAGAGGTAGCCAAAGATTGTGCTAAGAGCGAAGGGAAGTGTATTACTTGCCCACAGTATGATAATTGTGCATTTGAAAAGTACAATCTAGAACTAACAGATGAACCAATAGCTTTATTAGTAGACTTCATTTTAACAGAAATTGGAAGGGAGGAGTACGAATGATAGTTAGGATAGTAACAGAGTACAACTTCGTTGGATGTGGAACAACTCACTTCATTGAAGTAGATGATAACATCACAGATGAAGAACTTGATGAACTAACTAATGACTTGATGTTTGAGGATATTGGACCTCAAGGATATTGGGTAAAATCAAGCGAAGAGGAAGCAGATGAAGAAGGTTATGATATTGAATAGGATACCCAGGTAGGGTATCCTACCTTTTTTTTAAGAAATTTTGAAAAAATTTCTTGACATTTTCCTTGCGCCGGTCCCGGGCGCTAATTTCCATATTCTTCTAGTTTTAAGAAAAAATTGATTTTGATTTGCTTGTGAAACTATACACAAACAATCCTGAAATACTCTAGGGGGGTACATTGTGAATATTTGAACAAAGAAAATTCTTAAAATTTGATAAAAAAATGATTGACAATCTTATTTACTTTTGATACAATTAAGATACTAAAAGAGAGAGAGGAGCTACCCACATGACAAAGACTATAATAATTACTACCGTAACTGGCAAGACTTTCCAATTTGAAGCTACTAAAATCGAAAGGAAAATAATAGAAGGAATGGATATGTATTATATAGATGGAAATAGTTACCCAGCTGAAATAGTTGAAATTCAAGAATAAGGAGGACGAGTATATGAACCTAGAAATGAGCATAGACGAAATGATAAGCAATCTAGATGGGGCTTGTGGCAGATTGTTGCTTGCCGCTATGAGAGACCCGATTGTCCGGGAGGCAATGGAAATGATGACGGCGGTGTCGTTGGCGTTGGGAGAGTTGGGGCAAACCCTGGAGGGCGAGAGATGATAACCACCGATAAAATGAAAATCAGAGGAATCTGATAGAAAGGAAGTGGAAAATATGTTGGTTTTATTTTATATCTCTTGCGCAATTGCAATTTATTTTTCTATCATGATAATACTAGAACTAAGGTGGCTTCCTTTTCATTATGATTGTTGGGTATACGAGCAAGCTATTAAAGAAAGACTTCAAGAAATGGGGATAGACCCTAATTTATCAACCGAAGAAATTTTGGAAAAAATAAAAGAGAAAGAAAATGAGAAATAAAAAGAGGGAGGGTATAAAATATGAGTATCAAGCAAGCAATTGAAAAAGCTAATAAAAAATATGAAGAAAGTCTTCCAAAATTAGGAAAAGCTAATGTTATTAATAATATTAGACTAACGGAAGAAATGAAATGGAAAAAAATAACAAATAAAAAAAATTTTTAATATTAAAAGGATACCCCTAGAGGGTATCCATTATTTTTACCATTTATTTCCAACTGCCCGCGCACGGGCGGTATTTTCCAGAATTTGTCAATTCTGGAAAAATTGGATCTTGGATTCGCTTGTGAAATAATGTACAAGCGATCCCAGAATACCCCATAGGGGTACATTGTGAAATATTGAACAAAGTACCCTAGGGGAGTACATTGTGAAAATTTGAACAAGCTAAATGGTTGACATTTTAACCCCCCTCCTTTATAATTAGAGATGAGGTAAGGGTAAGCGAAGGCAAGCCGTACCATCAAAATTGGGAGGTATTGGAAATGAGAGAGAAACGGAAATTCTTGGTAATCGATACTGAAACTGCTAATGGGTTAGATTTTCCTTTAGTGTATGATTTTGGAATGGCTGTAACTGATAAGACTGGTCATATATATGAAAGATTTTCATATCTGATTAAAGACGTTTTCGTTTTAGAGAAAGAACTTATGCAATCTGCATATTATGCAGAAAAAATCCCCATGTATCTAGAAAAAATTCAGGCTCATGAAATTGGAATGATAGACTTCATGCGGTTAAAAGGTTTGGTTTATGAAGTAATGAAAAAGCATAATATTTCTATTGTTTGTGCCTATAATGCAAGCTTTGACCGTAGAGCCTTAGACAATACCTTGCGGTATCTTACCAAATCAGCCAAAAGATTTTTTATGCCTTATGGTACCGAATGGAATTGCATCCAGCATATGGCTTGTCAAGTAATTTTTACTCAGAAAATTTATCAAAAAGTTGCTATTCGTGAAAACTGGATTACTCCTAAAGGTTTTTTATCTACTACTGCAGAAGTTGCATTTAAGTATATTACTGGTAACTACCAATTTGTGGAAGCTCATACTGCTTTATCTGATGTAGAGATTGAAACTCAAATTATGGCAAAGTGCTATCGCCAACACAAAAAAATGTTAAAAAATCCTTATCGTGCCGCTTGGCGGATTCCTCAGATAAAAAAAGGAAAGGAGGTGGCATAAAATGATAAAATTAAAAGAAGGTTGGGAGCCTCTCTTAATTGAAACTTGCTGTCAAAGGTCTAAATTTTGCACCGTAGAAAATCCCGACCCTTCAATAGATTATTTCCCCTCTCGTTGTGAAGGTTGTCTCGTCTATGAAATGGTTTTTAATTCTGATGATACTATATTAGAAGTTCTTCAAATCATCTTAAAGGGATAATAAACCCTGGGGGGGTATACTCCCCCCCAAAATATAGACAAATTAAAATAAATAAATTATAATAAAAATAAAAAAAAGGAGAAAAAAATGAGTAAAATTAAATCAGAAGTAACCAGAGAAAAACCTAAAGTTTTTAACCAAGGTCGAAAAATTATCATTAAAGGTACTTTAGATTTTAATACTATCCCAGAGAAAGTAATAAAAAACTACAATTTATCTAGAGGACAAATTACTCCATTTACTAACCTTTTAATTATTTAATTTGTCCAGGCGGATTTTCCGCCTTTTTTATTCATTTTTATGAATTTTTATACATCTTATTTTTGAGAGATTTTTCCAAATTTTTGGCCGCCCGCGCACGGGCGGAAATTTTCCATATTATACCATTTCTGCAAAAAACTATTTGTGAATATTTGAACAAGCGATCTATGTCATTTTCCTGGAATTACTATTGACGGATAGGGCGTATCATGTTATGCTAAGACCATAGAAAGGAGTTGATCGAGATGGATAGAGAATACTACTGGAACTGTAATGAGCATATTTGGGCATATTTATCTTACCGAATTATTAGATCTAAATCTGGGAAAATCTTCAAAGTTTTCCGATGGAATCACATGGAAAGAGGCCCTTGGGAAATAATGGATAAAAAAAGAGAGGTGTAAAAATGTCATTTTCTTCCAGAGCAGAATGTAAATTTTGTGGGAAAACTTTCCAAACTCCTTATATCAAGGAAGGCATATTTTTCTCCTATTCTAGAAGATATTGGAATCATGTTGGGATAGGTAGAGAAATTGTCAAACATTGTAAACAAGAGCATCCAAACAAACTATCGAAAAAAATTAAGTTTGCAATTCTTAAAGAGGAAGCACAAGGAGTTGTAAAATATTTCCTGATTGATGCATCTCTTTTCCTCCCAAAATTAACCATTGCCCTACTGGGATTAACTGGAGAATTATTAAAATTATTAGGAGAATTTATTGGAAAATTTTTACCAAGTGAGTTTTGATACCCTTCTAGGGTATCATTACTCTTTCCAATAAATTCCAGTCGGCCGACGGCGGCCGAAAATTTTCCAGAATCTGACAATTCTGGAAAAAGGCATTTCCAATTGGTAATTGGAAGCCCTGGGAAATGTTCCCAGAACCCGCTTGTGAATATTTGAACAAGCAGAACCATTGACACCATAATCGACAAATGCTATACTAATAATACAAGAAAGGAAGTGTTATTGATGGATTTATTTACCGCTAGTGCCTTAATTTTTCTATTGGTTAATATTGTCAATGTTATGCTGTGTACCGTTAAATCGGTGTTTACTATCAAGGCAAGTCGTGGGATTGCCACCCTTGCAAATGCCGTTGCCTTCGGCTTTTATGCCATGATTGTTAAATTGATTGCTAATCAGCCAATGGAAATTGTTGTAAGTGCTACCATTATTGCCAACTTGATTGGTGTTTATACCTCTCTTTGGTTATTAGATAAATTTTCTAAAGATAAAGTGTGGAAAATCTCAGTCATTGCAAGCCCTCAAGATTATTCTCTGATTAGTCCTTCCCTACAAGCCTGTGGGATTGCTTGGAATAAATACAAAGTTGACACCAAATTCGGTAAGTGGATTGGATTAGATATTTTTTCCAACAATCAAGCTGAAAGCGTCGAAATTAAAAAGATTTTAAGTTATTACCCTGTCAAGTATCATGTGGTAGAAATTGGAAGGGAGTTGTAAGAAAATCTAGTTTATTAAAACTAAAAATTTATTAGAAATATTTTTATCAAAGGCTTGACAACGGTCAAGCCTTATGGTATTATGATAGTAGAAAGGTAGGTGTTCACTATGAAGGCAAAAGTCATCCGTATTTATGAGGATTTTGTGCGTGAGCTTGGAATAGGAATTTCCATTAGAGAAAATCCAGATGGTTCATTCTTTGATTTTGGAAACGTCCATATTGAAATGCCAATAGAAGGGGATTGTTACCCAGAAGATTGTAAAAGAATCTTTAAGCAATTTATTTTAGATGTTCCTATGACTTACAATTTTTACCTATTGACTCTCCTTCATGAAGTTGGCCATTATGTGACTTTGAGAGATGAAATTCTCACTATCTCAGACCTTGAAGAAGGTGCTAAAATTGCCCTTCCTATGCTTGGAACCATACTTCATACAGAAGCCGAAATGGTGGGATTCATGAAGAAGTATTATTCGATAAAAACTGAAAAAATAGCGAATGATTTTGCGAAAGCTATCGCCGATTCTAAGCCAGAATTGTTAAAAAAATACACTAAAAAATTGAATCCCTACCTTAGATAATACTGGGGTAGGGTATTCTATTGCCTATTTTTCGGGTTCCCATTTTTGGGAATTTTTGGTCCGCCGGCGCCGGCGGAAAATTTGGAAAATACTACCACTTCTAAAAATTCCGTTTGTGAATATTTGAACAAAGGTTTTCTTTTATTTTCCTAAAATTGATATTGACTTCATTCCTGCTTTATAGTATTATAATAATAGAAATATGAATAGAAAGAGGCGGGAATAATGCCAGATATTAAATTGCCAAGAAGGAAGAAAGATCCAAAAACTGGAAAAGATTACCATTATGTGTACTTTTTAAGAGTTGGTAAACCTACCGACAGATTATTTAAAATTGGAACAACCTGCCAGCCAATTGTTCGTATAGGTCAATTAGAAAAAAAATATGATGCAAAAATTACTGTACTTTGGATTTCTCCTCCTTTAAGAAGTAAATATACTACTTTAAGAGTAGAGGATAAGATGAAAGCTCAATGGAAAAAATTGGAAGATTGGATTTATGAGCCACAAGATAGATTTATTATTCCAAAAAATGTAAAATCAATTACAATTAAAATAGTCAAAGAATATTCTTTCCAAATCGCTTGACAAAAATAAATTAATATGAGATAATAATAGTAGAAAAGGAGGTTATCAAATGTTCTCTAGAATTAATCACTACGCACGAAGAATCTATCAAAAGTTTGAAGTCTCTATTTTAATAATAATAATCTTAATTGCCACAGCAATTACCAGCACTTTTGAATAGAGAGAAATGGAATAAAATGGATGATAAGATTTGTAAGAATCTGCCAGAGGGAGGTAGGGTATATCTCCCTCTTTTTTTTATTTTTTTAAGCTTCCATTTACTGGAAATTCGCTGGCCGCGAGCGGCCGGAAATTTTTACCAAATCTACCATTTGAAGAAATTTCGTTTGTGAAAAAACGAACAAGAGAAAACTGTTTTTTCCCAAAATTTACCTAGACAATCCCCTACCCCTATGGTATACTATGTATACAGGGTAGAGAGAGAGGCACAAGCCCCTAACCACCCTAGTATTTGGAAAGAGGTGTTTATATTGGCAGTCAAGGTTAAGGTTGTAGACCCTAAGGTTACTCGGAAGGCCGAAGTTTCGGCAATCGTTCGGGAGGCCTTCGAGTCCCGTGGTATCGAGGTTCTCGATGGAGCTGATTTTGGCTTTACCGCAGGCACTCTAGTACTCCGCTTCCCTGAGTTCGACGTTCAGCTTAAGCCGATCACCCCTAAGGCTGGGGTAGAACGCTACACCCCTCAGGAGTAGCTGTCGGAGGGGTTTAATCCCCTCCAAATCCCTAAAAATAGGCATTGCGGATACCCCCAGTAGGTATCTAATAAAATGCCTATTTTTTTTATTTATTAATGGATAAAATCTCCAGATCTGGAAACCGCCCGCAGTCGGGCGGAAAATTTTAACAATACTACCATTTCTAGGAATTTCGTTTGTGAAAAATTAAACAAGGAAATTGTTATTTTTTCCCATAATTGTCTTGACGTTCCTATCTATCCATGGTATAATATTTATAGAAGGTAGGGGAAGCCCCAAAGTACGGACTTTGCCCAATCTTACTAAAATTGGAAGAGGTGTTCTATTTATGGCAAAGACTCCCAAAGTTGTAGACCCCAAAGTGACTGCGAAGGCCCAGATTTCCGCTGTTCTGCGTGAGGCTCTTGAAGCTCGTCAAATCGAGGTTCTCGATGGTACTGAGTACGGCATGACCGCAGGTACTATCATCGCTCGGCTTCCTGAATTTGACATTCAGGTGAAGCCCATCGCACCGAAGGCAGGTGTGACTCGCTATCTGCCCCAGGAATAGGGGTTCAGATAGGGGAGGGGGGTATTTTACCCCTCTCTTTTTTTATCCAACACTTCCATTTTCTTCCAAATTTGGAAGTCGCCCGCAGACGGGCGATTTGGGGCAACATCTCCTCTATATAGGAATTTTTGCTCGATCATGAGTAATTTCCAACGCTTTACTTTTTTCCCGGAACTCCCCTTCCTTTCCAAATATTTCTAAAAATTTATTGTTGACAACTTATAGGACCCTATGTTATAATATATATATAAGATAAAAAAAATAAAAAATTCTTTCCCCTCAGATCTCTTACCAATAAATGGGAAAAATTTCTTCTTGACAATTCTAAGATTTTGTGATATAATATATATATAAGATAAAAAAATAAAAATTTTTTTAAGGGATGAAAGGAGAGGGTCACCTATGGCAAGCAAACATGAGCAAGAAATTGCTAAACTGATGAAACAACTAGACATCACTCGGGAAGAAGCTTTAGAAGTTATCGCCTTTGATAAAGGAATTGTTGAGAACGAAACTGTAGATCAAATAGAAGCTGGCATCGCGCAGGTGGCAGAGGAAAAGAAAAGATCTCCAATTGAAAAAGTAAAGTATTCCAAAGCCAAAAAGAAAGCTGATGTTAATAAAGAATTAATCGTAAAAAACATCTATGATTTCCTTAAAAACATGGATTTATTCCAGGGTGTGCAAAAGATGACTGCTACCAAAACTTCTTTCCAGGATAAAGATGGGAACTTCTATACTGTAACTGTTACTAAACACAAAAGCAAACCCGATGGGTATCATGGTAAAGAAGAAGAAGACACCGAGATTGCAGAAGCCTAAAAAATATTATATAATATTATTGTAAGGAAAAGATAAAAAAAGGAGCAAGAAATGCTCACAATTAAAATCACAAAAGTTATATACCAATGTGAATTCTGTGGATGTAATCATGATCGGCCTGAAGCAATAGAAACTTTTGGTAATCATGACGTGTGTACCGCATGCTCTGATCAACAGGAAGAATTAAAATGTAAAATGTAGGAGATCTTAAAAAAATTCCAATAAAAAAACCAGCATCACTATTGAAATGTCCTAAAAAATATTTTATAATATTATTGTAAGGAAAACAAAAAGAATTCAAACAAATTTCAACGAATTTTTCAAAGGTTTTTTCAAAGGTTTTTTCAAAGGTTTTTTCAAAGGTTTTTCAAATTTTATAAACTTTCTTGACAAAGGTAGAAAAAAATAGTATAATATTTGTAGGAAATAAAAAACGAAAGAAAAAAAAAGGAGAGTGCTATTAATATGGCTAAGAAAGAAAAGAAAATCGACCTGAAGAAAGTTGCTAAACAGGAACTATCTGCCCGTATCGCTGAATTCCTGAAAACTGAAGGCTATACCGTAGATACTGAGTCTAATCGTTATGGATTCACCGAGGGAACCTTGATCGTCTCTAAGCCAGAGACCGACATACAGGTAAAGTTTATAACCCCTAAGGCCGGCGAAACCCAGTATAAAGCCCTGCCTGAAGAAGAGTAGTTTAAACTGGGGAGGTTAATCCTCCCCATACATAAAATAAGACACTCCCAGCAACTTACTGATATGAATAAAAATGCTAATTATTTAAGTGTCTTGTGTAGTTATAGATCTCAATTAAATAAAAATCTCTTCTCCCGAAGAGTTTATATAGATTTTTGTTATGAGGATCTATAACTCTATTAGCGAGTCCGAGAGTTTTCCTTTCTTAATTGAAAGGGTTTGGAGGCTCGTTTATATATAAATTTTCAAGCAAAATTTCAAATGCGGCGTCTGTAATAACTACCTCTCCGTGGTAGACGCTAGATAGCTAATTTGGATAGGGGCGACACATTAGTGCGACACAAACCCAGATTGGTGAACTAAAAGTTATTAGGCAGTACCAACCGAAGTGGCCATGTGTAATATACACATGGGGAAAACCAATAGGAGGTGTTGTAACACAAGCTGATCAACAAAGCTTGTAAGCGGGAGAGCTTTTGAAGGGACGTCAATCAAAAGCCACATTGCTGATCCTTCCCCCTAGGAAATTTTAATTATAAGGGGTTTAGGCAAAGTTGCTGCTTCATGACCAGCGGAAAAAGAGATAGAACCGATGCCCTCTTGGAACCCAGCAAACCGCATATGTATTGGAAGGTGAAACCCAGATCGGAATATCTTAGTTAAGCCCAAGGTACGTACCAAGAAATTAGTTCTCTAAGCTCTTGGCGCTAGAAAGTCTGCGCGAGGTTTTCTAGCAACTGTCTTCATCGACCAACAGGATAAAACAGCTCGATGCTTCTTTTTCCATGGGCTCCTTTCAGAAGAAAATTAAAAAGGAGTCCTATACGGTCTCTTAAGTAAGCCTCCCCGTGGCGAGACTGGAACGGAACCTGCGAATAATATCGCAGTTACTCCAACTAATTACTAGCCATATATTTTTTAAGGGTTTTTCGTAAGAGCGGTGCCTGCGTTGCACTTAAAGATGGCGATCAAACAAAAACCCTATTTTTGGCCTGCTAGACGAGCGGTTAAGTCATCAGGCTTTCAACCTGAAGATCGGGAGTTCAAACCTCCCGCAGGTCACCATTCGTCCTCATAGTTCAGATGGTAGAACACTTGACTTTTAATCAAGGAGTCCTAGGTTCAAGTCCTAGTGGGGACACCATTATGTGGGTGTAGCTCAGATGGTCAGAGTGCCCGGCCTGGAACCGGCAGGTCGTAGGTTCGAATCCTACCGCCCGCACCAGTTTATAATTTCTTAAAAGGATTGATATATTTGAAACACGAAGTTTAATTTAAGCCAACATAGTTTAGTGATAGAACAGATGTGTGGTGTACATCTAGCACAGGTTTGATTCCTGTTGTTGGCTCCATTTGGCAGGGCTAGGCATGAGTGAGCCTACCGGTCTGTAAAACCGTTGCCGAAAGCTGTGAAGGTGCAAATTCCTTCCCCTGTCACCAAAAGACAATCCATGCGTAGTTTAAGGATGTGAAAACCTGCGCAAGTGTCACCACTTCCGTAGATGCTGGATCTTGACTTGCCAGCCGCATGATATTATATAAGCAGGTATACGTCAGCGGCCAGACTACTAGCCTTCCAAGCTTGTGACAAGGGTTCGAGTCCCTTTACCTGCTCCAAAAATTGCTTTTAGCTCGCAGCTCGAGATAGTGAGCGCCTTACGATAAAAACCACTTGAAATTCCCGTGCACAGGAAATCAAGGTTGAAAGATTCATATGCATAAGGCTGTTTTTAATCCTAGGAAATTAAGCAGTTCAAGATATGAACGCCAACTCGCAAAGTTGGTCTAGTAAACTAAAAGCAATTTTTGGAGTAGATAATATAAATTAAATTCTGGAACCTCTCAACTGGCTATATGCCCCAAGGTTCTAATGTTAATCATAACTACCTTGTGTTGACGAGGTTCCAGAATTTAATTTATAATTTTAAAATAAAGCCCCTTCTCAATTTGGGTTACAGCTTTTATTCCCGGCTTAGTGGTACTGCAGGAACACTAGGTAAAAAAGCTACAAGGAATTGGCCATTTCTTGGAAGGGGCTTTATTTTAAGGTTATTATAATTCAAATTAAGAAGTCTTCTTGACTGAAATCGCCGAGCAGTCTGCGGGGTAGAATGGAAATAGCTACCATGTTCTACAAAAAAGATTACAGGAAATCTGGTCAATTTCCTGGGAGACTTCTTAATTTGACTTGTATTAACAAGTCAGACCTTAACAGGTCAAACTCTCCCCTCTCCCTTTCTCTTATGGGCTTACATTTTATATGTAAGCCCTTTTTTATTGACATTTCTGAAAAAATTTTATTATAATATCTTTAGGAAACATAGGAAAATTTTGCACACGTTGTATAGAACATGCGCAAAAAATTGAAAATTTTACACACGTTTTATTATGAAATCTGCATAAAATTTCCTTAAAATTGTGCAGAAGTCAAAAAAAATTGTGCAAATTTCATAATAAAATACCCTCTTTTCGTGAGACGGTCGAAAATTATACCACATATCTATATGGTTGTCAAGAGGAAAATAAAAAATAAAGCCAATTTTTTAGAAAAAATCCTGCAATTATGTTAGTTCAGCCTTACTTTTGAAGGCAAATTGGATAAAAAAATGAAAAATGTGATAATAATGTCGTATATATAAAATTTTTAGGCAAACCAAGAGTAAATTAATAAAATTATAAGTAAAATGTCGTGTTACGGTAAATCAAACTTGCCGCCAACATGAGACGCGCCACCATATTCAGCCAGTTATAGAAAAATTAATAATTATATTCAGCCAGTTATAGAAAAATCAATAGCCAGTTATAGAAAAATCAATAGTCAGTTATAGAAAAATCAATAGCCAATTATAAAAAAAAATCAAAAGTAAATAATAAAAACTAATATATATATAACCTCCTCCTTCCCTCCCTCCCCCTCAAAAGAAAATATAATTCCCTCCTCCCATTTCTCCCCAACCTCTTGGGGCAAAATTTGTTAAATCTCTTTCCCTAATCTTCATTATCATCACAAGGGAAAAATAAAAATCAAAAGAAAGGAAGAGTTTATTTGTCCCCATTATTAGAAAAAGTGCGCATTTCGCGAGAAGATCATTTTATAAAAAACAAAAAACTTTCAGATATTACCTACGTTATTTTATATTTACTTTCTAAAAAAAATGGAAATTATAGAAAAGTTATAAAAAAAGATATTAATTATAGTAAACTAGGGGAGATATATAAAACTTCAAGACAAACAATAGCTAAAAGAATAAAAGAGCTCGTCGCAGAAGGAATTATCCATGAATACACAGATCATTATATCATTCCTAACCCTGAATACTATTATGATATCGACGCAGAAACAGCAAGAGTAATAATAAATACCTTAAAAGAAAATACCGTTAAAATATACGTTTACCTCTTAGGATGGTCCAACCATTGCGCAGAGAGGAATGAACAGTATAATTTCTCCTTTGATCACTTATGTGAAGTCATAGGATACACCAAACAACAAACTAGCAATAGAGATCAAATAAAGGATATCATAAATATCTTAGAAAGACTGGGATTAATTAAAATATCTCCAGCCGACTTCCCTATTATTATTAACGGAATTAAAACCTACCATCATAGGCTATTATGGGCACAAGACAAATTACCCAACAAAAATAGCGCATTTTAATACACGCGCGCAAACCTAAGGAAAATTTTCTCTACGAAGTAGAGGAAATTTTCCATTAATTATTGGAAATTTTCTCAAAAAATTTTTGTGGAAATTCATTGGAAGAAAAATCTATTATTATATAGTAAGTTAAAATTTTAACAAAATCTACAAGGAAGATAAGAAAAATCTATAAAGTTTTTAGAAAAATCTATCTATCCCCTAATATAGAAAAATCTATCATAAGTTAAAATTTTAACAATTTTCTACCCTCTACCATAAGTTAAAATTTTAACAAAATCTATAATATAGAAAAAGATACTTTCGTTAGTTCGGTTTTGCCGGCTTTTTACCCCCTTTTCCCCTCAAAAATCTTAATTTAAAGAGGCTTTCGGGTAAACCCTCTTAAGGAGCTCTGACCATAATATATGAAAAATTTAAAAACTACTTTAATTATCTTTATTATATGTATTATATTAATATATATAAATTATATTTATTAAGGAGAATGAAATAATTGAAACATCTAAAAAAACTAACCTTATTTCTAATATTAATAACCTTTATTCTTAGTAATGGAGCATGCGCGAGCAGTGCCCCCTCTACTAAAAGTATAGAAAATAAAAATATTAACACCGCTAGAACAGCTTTGTCCAATGCAGCGCCCCTCTCCCCGCAATTAGAAACTGATAATATTATCGACCTCGCGCAAGAGATCGTTAATTCTATTGATGAGGATATTAAAGTTAGTATTAGTAAAAGTTATAATACTCAAGTTGATGTTAGTGGAGAGGTTTAGTTTGGGACTTTGGCGGTAAAAGCTGAAGTAATTTTTCGATTAACAAAGGGAAAAACAACTAAAACTCAAAATATAATGGTATTAGTTCCCGCAAAAGCCATAGAAGAAGAAGAACCTATAGAAGAAGAAGAACCTATAGAAGAAGAAGAACCTATAGAAGACCCTTCTCCCACTCCAATTACTTTTGATGTAAAATCATATGGAGCAAAAGGAGATGGGATTAATAACGATACCGCAGCAATCAACGCCGCTATCACTGCCGCTAATTCTAAAGGTGGAGGAGTTGTAATTATCCCCGCTGGAACATACTTAGTTATACCTCCTAATATGTACTCTCCTGATGGTAACTCAGCTATTGTTATGAAATCTAATGTTACAGTAAAATGTGATCCTAATGCAATTATCAAAACCGCAACAAATGGTCAGATGTATTGTATAACAGTAGGATTCTGGAATGTAGATAATGCGCATTGGGAAGGCGGGAAATTACTAGGAGACCGCAAGACACATACAGTTAATACTGAATGGTCACACGGAATGAAAATTATTAAATCAACTAATTGTAGTGTTAAAGATTTATATACTGCTTATCACGCAGGAGATGGGATTGGTATTTCAACTATCCGTCCTGCGGATCAAGCTACCAGTTTTAGTAAAAATATCCGCATTGAAAGAGTAATTGCAGAAAGAAATGGTAGAACAGGAATAGTAGTAATTAATGGAGAAAATATAGATATTGTAGATTGCGAAGCCAATTATAATGGAAGAAAAGAGGACGGGCAGGCGCACGGCACTAATTCAGGAATAGATTTAGAACCTGATCCTTATCCTGCTGATAATTATAGCCTTTGTAGAATGTTAAATATTAATATAATTAATCTTAAAACCGCATATAATGGTGATAGTAATGTTACTAATATAAATTATGGAAAAGGATTAACCGCTTGGTGGGGAAACCTTTATAGTGCGGTCCCTTTACCCCAAAATATGTGTAAAATTCAAATTATAAACCATACTGATATTGGTAGTTATAATGGAGCTTATCATAATAATATTAATTATTATTCCAAATATTGGGATGTAACTTATAATGCGCCTGCGCCTACCACCTCTATTTCTTCTGTTTATAATGTAAAAGACTATGGAGCTATCACAGATGGAAATCATATAGATGTAAGTTGGGTACAAAATTAATAGGGATTTCCTTAGAAAGGGAGATATTTTATGGATAAATTTTTAAATTTATTTGAAGCTGCGCAAGGCACCGCGTAGAATTATAAAATTTTATATGATGCTTTTATATCTATTGGATTTAATGAAGACCAAGCTTTTGAGCTTCTTTTAGTTTTTGTAAATGGGCTTATAATGTTATCAGATAAAAGATAATTATTAATATTTTTCTTATGACAATTTGAAAAAAATATTGTATAATATTTATATAAAAATATATATAAAAATAAAATAACTTTCCTATTTTATTCAAAAAAAGGAGAAGTAAAATGGATATGGAATTTTGGTTTATAACTATCGCAACAGGTATATTATGTGGTATTTCAGGTTTTGTAATAGGGATGATAGGACATCATTTCTTAAAATCTATTGGAAAAAAAGAATTATAATAATCAATATAATTTTAATTCTATTGATGATAAAAATAAAATGATGAAAGGAGGAAATATAATGGAGAAAAAAGAGGAAAATCAATTACTTAAAGAGGAAAATAAATTACTAAAAAAAGAAAATCAAAAGATTGCGCAAGAATTAAAAAAAATAACTAAAGAAAATAATGATGAACTTGATATTCTTTTGCAGGAAACTAAAAAATTAAAAAATATAAACAAAAAACAAGAAAAAGTTATAAATTTTGTTAAAGAAACATATGGAGAAGGTCCCGGTCATCGGAGAGGATATCGTCGTGGATTTGAACAAGACCTTAATAATCTACTTAGAGAAATAGAAGAAGAAAGTTCTGAATGAAAGAAAGGATCCTTTAATATTGAGTAAAATAATAGGTACAATGCTTGTAAAAAATGAAGAAGGAAAAATGCTGGAATCTGTTTTAAAACAGATGCAATTTCTATGTGATACTTTAATAGTTGCAGATGATGGTTCCACAGACAATACACCTAAAATATGCGCAGATTATGGCGCTATAGTTTACTCTTTTAAAGAATCTATGTGGGGTATCAATGAACGAGTTAGAAGACAATTTTTATGGGAAAAAGCAACAGAAGTTGCAGAAAATGGCGACTGGATTATGTATCTAGATGCTGATGAAACTATTGATAATTACGAATATTTACCGCAATTTTTATCAAATATAGAAGAAAGTAATTTAGATGGTATAGGCTTAACTAAATTTGATATGTGGAGTTTAACACAATACCGTGATGATGATCTTTGGTGTGTACATAATACAATTTGGTTAGCTTTAGTAAGATATGATAAAAATAAAGAATACATATGGAGAGATAAAACATTACATGTTGGAAGCTTTCCATTAAATGCGGCTACTCGTATCGCCCTAATTGGAGGTATAAATATCCAACATTGGGGTTGGGCTAATGAGAGTGAAAGACAGAGAAAATATGATCAATACATGGCAGCTGACCCAGAAGGAAAAGAAGGAAATTTGGCTCAATATCGAAGTATTTTAGATCCTAATCCTAGCCTAAGAACATATGGATTAAAAATAAATTCACCTGAATGGTGGGATGAAGAATTTACTTACCAATGGACATTTGGGCCTGAACAAACAACTTATTTCATGGATCAAATTATTAGATATAGTGGAGTAAATTTTGAAAATAAAACTGTTTTAGATTATGGATGCGCTCAAGGGCATGGTGTAGATTTATTAACTAAACTTATATCTCCTCCTAATGAAGTAGAAGGATTTGATATTTCTTCTGTTTGTATTAAGCAAGCTAGAAAATTATTTCCAAATTTAACTTTTTATGATGAATTACCAATAAAAACTTATAATATAGTAATCTGTTCTAATGTTCTTGAACATTTTGTTGATGATGAAATATTTAATCGTTTATTTGATTATGCAACAGAATATGTAATCATCATGACTCCATATAATCAATTAACAAGTAATATTCATCCAAGAAGTATAAACGAAAATACTTTTCCTATAGAACATAAAGGATTTAAACTTATCAAGTGTGGCATTGTCCCCGATGAAAAGCCTGAGCTTCAAGGCGGTACTCAAATTTTATTTGTATATCAAAAGGAGAAATAAAATGTGAATATTATCTCAAGATTATGCTAAACTTGTAGACAACCCAGAGCTAATTTATGTTGACGGAGCATTTGTAATGTTTCAAAAAGGAAATATAATAGGAATTCTAGGAGAATTTAATACACAGGAAGAAGCTTTAGCAAATGTTTTTAATATAGCTTCTAGTATTACTACTTATCCAACTAGACCAATTTATTTTATACCATCGAAAAGAGTATTAAAATAAAGGATATTTATGATATGAAGATTTTAAAAATTGAAGTAGAAGATGTACCTAAGAATTGTAATGATTGTTACTTTTATAACTACATTGATTCAGAAGAAGGAATCTGGAAGACTTGTGAGTTAAAAGATTTAATGGGTATACCATTATTTGGAAGTGCGCGAAAGCCTTGTCCTTTAAATGGAAAACAGCGAGAAATAGATGGATTTATTCTTGGCGAAAGACCACTAGATCCAAGTGAACTTACTGAAAAACAACAGTACGTTCTTAAAATACTAAAACAATATGCAGGGATTCAATTCACAGGAACTACCAAACAAGAAGTAATTGAATTTATTGGTGAACATTGGGATATTTACCAAAAAGCTCGTCAAGCCCGCAAGCAAAGAATGTATTCTAGTTCAAAAAGATCTTATAATAATAGGGAAAATATGAATTACGCAGAAGAAGCTATGGAAGATTATCTTATGATGGAATATTGCGGAGGAGGACATGATTAATGATAGTTTATAGTGAATCTAAAGGAAGAGCAATGACTAACCCTGATTTTGTTTGGGCTGATGGAATTTTTATTTGGGGACAGAAAAGAGAAATTATAGAAGTTCTTACAGAATGTAATTCTGAAGAAGAAGCTTTAAGTTTTGTCGCAGACTATGTTAAATGCTATAAAAATGGAAGCAGATCATTTTTACTTCCATAAAAATGGAATAAAAAGGAGTACAAGGAAAAGTGAAAAGTAAAAAAATAGTTTTATTATTAACAATTATAGTATTAATGTTAGGACTAGTAGGTTGTGAACAAAGAGAAGCAGATCGAGTTTCTTATAATTTATCAATGCAAGCTGACAATTTTAATGTTGTACGACAATTAACAGTAATCAATTGTATTCAAGGTGATGTGTTGTTCCAAATGACTGGCAAAATGTCTATAAAGGCTGATGTAGCAGACAATCAACTTGAAGTAACTGTAGAAGATGAAAATGGATTATATCAGAAGCACTTTATAGGACTTAGTGATAATGTAACTTATGTACTTGAACAAAAGAAAGACATAGATGTTAGCCAATATAAATATACATTAAATTATAATCCTAAGATGTGGATTCCGGTCAATATAGAAACCATAGATTAATATAAAATGGAAAGGGTTGAAAGACCCTTTTTTTATTGGCAATTTTCTAAAAATATTATATAATTTATATATAAGGTTAGGAAAGAAAAAGAGAAGGGAAAATCTTTATGTGGAATGTAGAGAGAATTGAAAAATATCTACATAAACTATCTGAATCCAAAGGAGATACCTTTGATATTCCAGTTAAAATCAATGGAAGATTGAAAACTACTTTGGGCAGAGTTCACCACACTTATAAAGATGGTATTTATACAGCTGCTCTCATGGATTTCGCAAAGAATTTCCTAGCCGAAGGAACAGATGAAGACATAGAAACTGTAATCAGACACGAATGGTCTCATTATTACTTAATGAAAGTTACCAAAGAAAACCATGGACACAATGATGTATTCAATTCTTTATGTGCGGAAATGGGTGGAAACACTGGTCCGAAGATCAAATTACAAGTTAGACCAAAACAAAAGTATGATTTGATTTGTGATGGATGTGGCCATGTATCTTCATATAGCAGAAAATGCAGAACCATGGATGCGGCACAAGCTGGTTATTGTACTTGTAAAACCTGTAATGGTAAATCATTTACAATAATGCAGAATTGGTAAAGGAGGATTTATAATGACTGCTTTAGTTGCTAAAAGCTATCAAGGTTATGAACAACTTAGTGATTCTTTTGTTGAAAATGGAAAAGAATATATAAAAGTAAAAATTCCTTGTGATAGATGCGGCGGCAAAGGTTACTCTGATAATCCTGCCTGGGTAGTTAATGGTAGCACTTGCTTTAAGTGTCATGGTAAAGGAAGAGAAATTAAAACTGTGCGTGTATATAATGAAAAAGAATATGAACGCATGGAAGCTTTAAAAGCTTTAAGAGCTGAAAAAGCTGAAGAAGAAAGACGGGAAAAATCCCTTCAGAAGAAAAGAGATCTTCCTAAGAAATTAGGTTTTGCTGGAATTGAGACTGAGCCTCATATTTATGTGGTTTTAGGTGATACTTATTCTATAAAAGATACCTTAAAAGAACTTGGTGCTAGATATCATGGTGGATTTGGTTGGTATTTTGAAGGAACTGCGGAAGTTCCTGTCGAATATAATTGCTTTATTCTTTTTTGGGAAGATGTAATTAATACTTACGGTGAATTGAAAAACAATGAAGAAATTAAACAATATATAAAAGAACAAACTACTGAACCTTCTAAGTCTGAATTTCAAGGAATTGTTGGTCAAAAGATCGACAAAGATGTAACTGTTTGGAGAGTCATAGATTTTTCAGGCAGATATGGTGTTTCTCATATGCACATCTTTCAAGATGTAGGAGAGAATGTTTATGTCTGGACTACTACTACCAAAAAGTTGCCTCAAGGTGATGTAATTAGACTGACTGGAACTATTAAAGATCACAAAGAATATAATGAAGTTAAACAAACTATTTTAACTCGTTGTAAAATTCTTTAAAAGGAGTAATTAATGTTTAAAGAATTAACTTGTAATTGTTGTGGATATATTCCTGATAAAGAAGATATAGAAAAATCTAATTATCATTTAACACAATGTAGTAGATGTGGACAATGGGTCTGTGATCTTTGCGCTTGCAAAGAAGTAAAACCTGGAAATTCCCTTTGGGTAGATATAAAAGAAATAGAGGATGATCCTTATATTTGTATCGTCTGTTTAGGGTTAGAACCTAAAGGAATGAACCGAAAATCTCTATTACAAAATGAATATAAATAAGAAATTTTATTGACAAAATTTTAAAATTATGATATAATATTATAGTAGGAAAAAATAAAAAATATTTTAACTATTAAGCTTGGTCGATGAGCGGAAATACCCACGCGAGGAATAATACCATAAAGGGGGTGCGTTATCTTCTAATAGGAGGGATAACGAATGAGTAAATATGATAAAAAAGATGGTATTGTTAAATTAAAGTACCGCGAATGGCCTGACGAGCCGAGGAGATATACTCCTAAAAGAAAGAAGCCTAAAACCAAAAAAGCTAAACATGAGCATATTTGGGTTGATGGTATCTGTCAAAAATGTGGCAGAGATAAATGGTCATGGTGGAGAGAAATTAAATTATATCATAATCCATGGCCGCCAGAAAAAGAGGATGAGGGTCTCACGCCTCTTAATAATGCGGACCACGAGATCCCTTAATCCTAGAAATATTTTAAGGTTGCCAACGACCCTTTTGTTGGACGGGGTTCTGGTTACTGTCCCTTAACAGTAGCCAACTAAATACCAGAGATGGCGGAATCCAGATCAGATTCGTTTCTGTGTCAAAAAGACGCTATCGTGTGCGAAAGCATAGGAGTTGAGCTAGAGAAAGCGTAATTCTCGCTAGATTGGAAAGCTCGGCCAATCCTCCCAAGGTGGAAGTCCTTGGGTCTCTGGTATTTGGTTTGGGGGAGTGATGGAACTGGTGAGACATGATGGACTTAAAATCCATTGCTTAAGTGCATGTGGGTTCGACTCCCACCTTCCCTACCAATTTTTTAAAGGATGATGTTGTTTGATTATTAAATTGTGTAATACTTGTAAACAAGAAAAACATATATCTTTCTTTGCTTTTAAAAGTAAAAAAGATGGTACTTATCGTGGTTCGTGTAAAGAGTGTGAAAATAAAAAATCACACGATCGATATATGAACAATAAATTAATTATTGATAATATTAAAAGTGAAAAAAGCTGTGAAAAATGTGGAGAAAATAGAATTTATACATTAGATTTTCATCATATTGATCCATCTTTAAAAGATCAAAAAGTTTCTTCTGCTTTGAGTAGCGCTAGTCCTAAGAAAGCACTAGAAGAAATTGAAAAATGTATTATCTTATGTTCTAATTGTCATAGAGAATTTCATTATTTTAATAAAGAAAATAATATAACTTTAGAAGAATTTTTATCCCTGTAACTCAATGGAATAGAGTATCAAGCTACGAACTTGAAAACGTAGGTTCGACTCCTACCAGGGATTTCATGCCTCTGTAGTTCAATGGATTCAGAACAATGGATTTCTACTCCATATGTAAAGGTTCGATTCCTTTCAGGGGTTCCATATGCAGGAGTATGGTCATTCATCTGACGGGGTGAAAGTGGGTTCGAGCCCCACATCCTGCAACCATTATGCGAGTGTATTCCAACGGCAGAGATAACAGACTTAGAATCTGTACAGTGGTGGTTCGAATCCACTCACTCGCACCATAAAAAGTAATAAATATCGGTGGCGAAAGATAAACGCATTGAAGACAATAATACGCTCCCATACGGTGGTTCTCTATGAAAGTGCAATAGCAAACTCCATAGGCCATGCAGGAGTGCTGCAAGAGTGAAAGGCTCTGCCCGATATAAAATAATTAAGACAATTTTCTAAACCTCCTTCATAAAGCATGGGAAGTCAAAAAAATTAGTCCAAATAAACGAAGGAGGAATAATATATGTCAGATTTACAAGACAAAGTAATAGTATGCAAAGACTGCGGTCAAGAGTTTACTTTTACAGTTGGCGAACAAAATTTCTATGCAGAAAAAGATTTTGAAAATGAACCTGTTAGATGTACAGATTGTAGAGCCGCAAGAAAAGCAAATAGAAAATAAGCAGGAGTTCACTGAGTGGGCGGAGGTCTGCAAAACCTCTTGACAAGAGTTTGATTCTCTTCTCCTGCTCCAAGGAAGGTTGTCAGAGTCAGGTTTATTGAGGCGGTCTTGAAAACCGTTGGACTTAATCGTCACAGGGGTTCAAATCCTCTACCTTCCGCCATAAGGCCGAATAGCTCAGTAGTAGAGCGGTAGCCTGAAGAGCTACGCGTCGGTGGTGCAATCCCATCTTTGGCCACCATATGATTATAATTAAATTTATAATATATTGTCAGATAAGACGTTAAAATCACCGTTAACATTGGGCAGCACTGAACTTAGCCATTTTGGCCATTGTAGAGAACGGTATATAAGAAAGTAAAACGGGAGTGCTATCTTGGTGGGGGGCAAGGTTAAACCACCATTATATGGAACATTCGTTCATCGGTAAGGATATTGGCTTGTCACGCCAAAGAGAGGAGTTCGATTCTCCTATGTTCCGCCATATTAAAATATAAATAATTGTCAGAAAAGACATTAAAATCTGCCTTAGATGGTATTGGTAGTGGTAAAATAGCCATCGTTTTGAAAAAGAGTGAGAAGAGGAAGTTAAAAGTTGGATAGGTTAAGTTATGGAAACTATACAAAAACCAGAATTTACTTCCTCTCTTTTCGCTAAATTTTATGCTCCAGTAGCCCAACGGTTACGGCAATTGCCTTGTAAGCAATAGATTGTGGGTTCGATTCCTACCTGGAGCTCCATAATTAAATTCAGAGCAAAAGGAGAATTAAAAATAGGAGGTGATTACATTAACATTGTTTATGTATTTTCACCTAATTGGTTTCGATATTTTTTAATTGCTTGTTTTGCATTATTTTCGACCAACCCAGGTCCCATTAAAGTATATTTAATTTCTGATAGTTTACAACCAAAACAAATACAATTATTACAAAATTTGTGTGATAAATTTGGTAAAGGATATGAAATAATTTACATAGGAATAGAAGAAGATATCTTTACTGATATCAATATAGATACTACATATTATACTAAGTATACTCTATATAGACTTTTAATACCAATGTTAATTCAGGAAGAAAAAATACTTTATTTAGATGCGGATACTTTAGTTTGTCAAGATATAAGAGATTTATATAAAACAAACATGAAAGATAATTTAATAGCTGGTGCGCAAGAGATATTCATGACTAAAACACATAAAGAAAGTATCGGACTAGAAAATAGAGACAAATATGTAAATGCGGGCGTCCTTTTAATGAACTTAGATGAATTTAGAAATCATTCTCTTGATAAAAAAATGATAGAATTAGCAAACACTGAACATTTTTTATATCATGATCAATGTATTTTAAATAAAGTTTCAAAAGGAAAAGTCTTATATATAAATAAAATGTATAATGTTTCTATTGTTACTTGGAAAAACTTAAATCCTGTAAGATCGGAGATTAAAATTATTCATTATGTAGGAAAAAAACAACCTTGGGTTCAAGGATTACCCTTAGCCAGATTATGGATTGAATGGAAAGATAAATGGGATAAATTTTTTATTGCAAATTTCTAAATTTTATGTTATAATATATATATGGAAAAAATAAATACATAAAAATTGGAAGGATATCAGTCATATTGGGATATCCATGAGAACTGCTTAGGGGGGTTGCGTTCTTAAATTATGGGTTGATGCGCGAACGGCAAGCGATGTGGCTGTAACTCACAAGTCCCTATTGAGGGTGGAGGCTCAAATCCTTCCCAGCCCACCATAATGCGGAGTGATGCAAAGGTTAGCAGAATAGTCTCATAAGCTATTAGTTGAGGGTTCGAATCCCTCCTCCGCTACCATGCAAACATAACTCAATGGTAGAGTTCTTCGTTTACACCGAAGGGGTTGTAGGTTCGAATCCTTCTGTTTGCACCATATGTTTATAATTTTATTTTAATAATAGAGGTTGCAGACCCTCTTTAAAAACTGGACGCCGTGAGTGATGGCATCTTCGCAATAATCACTCTTATATAGGGATGTGGTGAAATCGGTTATCACACTTGGCTTTGACCCAGGAATTAGAGGTTCGAATCCTTTCATCTCTGCCATATTGGATCTGTTTCTTAATTGGTAAAGAGGTGACCTCATAAGTCATTCTATTCAGGTTCAAGTCCTGACGGATCCACCAAATAATAATTAAAATTAATATATAAGAGCTGGTCAGTGCGGCGTGCAGAAAGCTCTTTAAACACGGGGTCACCGCTACAGGGTTCACTCGCTCCCTGGATAAATAACTGCGAGGTTAAATTAAAAATAAGAAGGTTTTATTATGGAATTAACACCAGAAGTAAAAGCTACAATAGATAAAAAAAGTTTATATGAATTGATGAAACATTGGCGATTTGCTCCTATTGGCGATCCTTGGTTACAAGGAGAAGTAGGTCAATATTGGGGACAGCGAATTGGTCAATTAAGAGCAGAAAATAATGATACCTATGTTCAAACATCAAAAGCCATAGGATGGGATAAACCTTAATAATAAATCTAGCCAATTTATTATCATCGACGTGTGCGTAGTTCAACTGGTAGAGCGCGGGATTGTGGCTCCCGTAGTTAGGGGTTCAAATCCCCTCGTACACTCCAAATTAATTATAAGGGGATTGACTTAGTGGAATTAGGAATCTTAAGTACAGTATATATAGTAGCAGAAGAACTTTAAAATAACAGTCTAGATAATATAAGTTATTCTAGCACTATAGAAGAAGCTCGATCAAGTAAACAATCTCTATTAGAAAATGGTTTTTCAAATTTAGTTATTCTAAAACAAACCATAGAAGTAGTTGAATAAAGGAGAAAATTATGATTAAGTATTTTGTTGAGTATTTACAACCTGGTATTCTTATGGCAGAAACTTATAATAAAGAAATTCCAGCAAGAGAAATTCAATATGCTCCTGAAAATTGTCCTGGTTTTAGATTCTATGATCGAGAAGTTGTAGAATTAGATGGAGAAGAATTACAGGGAAAACCTAAAAACTATTCTAATTATTTTTATAGAGGTACCGAATTAACCTTAGAAAAAGTAAAAGAAACTATGTCAGATCATCGAATTCTTATAGAAAATATGGAATGTAATCATTATGATCGAGTTGTTCAAATTAAAAATGGTCAGATTTGGCCTCTTCATGATGGTGATATAGTTCTATAAAAAAATAATAAGCCTATCTACTAAGGGGATTTAGTGTTAATGGTAGCACGATGGGCTCCAAACTCATAAGTGTGGGTTCGAATCCTACAGTCCTTGCCAATTATATAATGTAGGGTTCGAGTCCTACTACTCTTGCCATAATTTTAAGAAAGGAGTAAAACATGAGCGAGAATATGAAAATCGCTCTTCTGAAAATATCAAAAGAAATTTTAGATTATCATTATAAGAGCGAACAGAAGAAAAATTAGAAATCCATACTTCTAATTTTAATGCGGCCAATGCTGGTTCCAAGCCCAGAAAACGCAGAGGAAAATTATGGAAGATTACTCAAGTTGGTGAAGAGGGTTGATTGCTAATCAACTAGGGCATTATTGTCGCAGAGGTTCGAGTCCTCTATCTTCCGCCATATTCTTTAACTTTTAACTAAATATCTCCTTCTTCTTACCAATGTGACGCAATTAGGTAGCGTAGGTGACTGTTAATCACCCTGTTGTAGGTTCGAGCCCTACCATTGGTGCCATGGGGGTATAGCTCAATTGGGAGAGCATCTCGTTTGCACCGAGAAGGTCGCAGGTTCGATCCCTGTTACCTCCACCATATCTTTTTAGAAGGGAGGAGAGAATACATGGTTGATGGTTTTAGAACTACTCTTAAAGCTCTATTTGTTATTTTCTTATTTATAACTATCGTTACTCCATTTGCAAGTTTCTTCGGAATTGGTGTTGCAGGATTTGTTTCTGCCATAGCTATCTTAGCAGTTGCTGTAGCCTTAGTAATGTTGTCACAATTTGTCTTTGGAAAAATTGATCTAATTGATGTTAATAAGTTTAAAAAAGCAGCTTAATGAGCTTTAAGAACGAGGAGTCTATATTAATAGGCTCCAAGATTAATAATACATGGAAGATGATAAAAATTAATACGAAACAATTAGGTCTTTTAGGCGAATTAAAAGCTCAATATGATTTTATAAAAAATGGATATGAAGTATCTTTACCATTAGGAGATTATTGTGCTTATGATTTAATAGTTTTAAAAGATAATAAAGTTTTTAAAATTCAAGTCAAATCCTGTGAAAAAATAATAGATGGGAAAATAAATTTTAATTTAACTTCTGCTAATTATTATTGTAATAAACAGTATACATTAGAAGATTGTGATTATTTTTATTTATTTTGTTATGAAAATGAACAATCTTATTTATTAAAGAATATCAATATAGAAAATAATCGTGGTATTACATTAAGAATAGAACCTACAAAAAATAATCAAATAAAAGGAATTAAATTTGCAAAAGATTATTTATTTGATATAACTTATGCGAGAATGGCCTAGTGGTTAAGGCATTCGACTGATAATCGAAAGATCGAAGGTTCAAGTCCTTCTTCTCGCACCATATATAAATTTTAGAGGTAATTACAACGTCAGTTGATAGAATTTTAGAATTAATTGAATCTCTTGAAGGATCTTGTGATAATTTATTTGACAAAGATTAAAAAATTTTATATAATATATTATAAGGTAATAAAATAAATATGGGCGTGTAAAGGTTTCGACGGGGTATGAAAGTAAAGACTTCTTAGCAGGGTAATGACCTACATTAAACTTTAAATAATTGACGAACCTCAATTACTAGCAGCTTAAGCTATAATTAAGTACAAAACGGTAGAGCGTGCTAGCATCTACCTGAGTTTAAAGAATTGCACATTAGATTCCTTCCTTTTGTTACCTTAATAGGTTGATTGTCCTTTACAATCTATGCTAAGTAAAAGGTCTGAGGATAATATTTCGGACAGGAGTTCGACTCTCCTCACGTCCACCATAACTTAAGTTTTACATAAAAGATATATTTTATATATCTTTATATAAATTATTATTATGTTATAGACAATTTCAGCAATTTATATTTATCTTCTGGAAATATTTATATTTCTCTTTTGGAAATATTTGTCTTGTTATAATAATAATAATATAATATAATAAGGCTCTTACAGCAATTAATGCAAGTTTCTTATAAAAACTCTAGCAATAAAGAGTCTTGAAAAAAAAGGAGATTGAAAATGACTTACATTTGTAGTCCTAATTTATTTAATAAATATGATAAAAATAATAAATATATAGGAAAAATGACTGAAGTCGAATTAATCGATATGATTAATAAAAATTTCAATTTAAAAGGGATAGTTACTAAGATTAGAACTATACAAACTATATAATATTAAATTAAACTGTAATTATTATTATTACAGTTTTTTTGAAAGGAGAAATGGGGAACAAAATGTCGGCATTAATATTAGGAAGTTTTTTAGGAACATTATTTATAGCAATTTTTTTATTTACTTACTTAGGAGATTAATATAAATAATCAATAAAATTACTTATAAAATAATATTGGAGGGTTAAAAATTAAAGAAAAAACTATTAATCAAAAAGAAACTCCTATTTTTTCTTTGTTAATTTGTATGCCTCATACAGGGTACATTCCCGTAGAAACTATGACTTCTATTTTAAAAATGCAAAATTTTAATAATCAATTTGCTAATTTAAAAATTTCTTTTCATTTTATTGCTAATGCTTTAATATATGATGCTAGAGAATCTGCTGTTCAGTATGCATTAGAAAATAAAATAAATTGGATTTTATTTATAGATAGTGATATGGAAGTACCTGAAGATATAATAGCTAAATTAATTAAACATCAAAAAGCAATTGTCGCAGCTTTAGCTTTTAAACGAGTACCTGATTATGATCCTTGTATATATATTAATACATCTGATGAAAATGAATTTCCTAAATATGTCCCTATTGATGAGTGGGAAGAAAATACTTTATTATCAGTTGATGCAGTTGGTCATGGGTGTGTATTAATTAATATGGAAATATTTAATTTTATTGAACCTCCTTATTATTTCCCTATATTATCAGAAGATCATACAAATTCGCTGGGAGAAGATTTAGCTTTTTGTTATAAATTAAAAAAGGCTAATATTCCTATTTTTGTAGACACTTCCATTCAATGCGGCCATATAGGAAAATACACATATAATAATCAAAATTTTATTGATTATAAAAACACAAAAAAGGAATAAATTATGAAAATAATACAAACTTATGAAGATTGGTTTAATCCTCTTTTTTGGAAAGATTATTTAAGAGAAGATTTTTTACAAAGTTTAACACAATTAACTTATAAACAAATAAAAAATATTCAAGTAATTTTAGATAGCTATCTTCCCAAAGATAGAAATTGGCATCTAATTGCCTTAGTCCTTGACATATCTAATATTAAAATATATATAAATGCAAAACTTGTCTATATATTAAATTATGAATCAAATCAATATATAAAAACTAATTGGGCTATTGGTGCTTGGTTACTTTTAGATTTTAATATTAACAATGAACCTTTTTTTATTATTGATAAAATGGCAATTAATTATATTGATAGTTAATTGAGGTAAGTAAAATGGCTTTTTGTATTTTATGTAATAGTCAATATTGTATAAAACAATATAAATGTTTACGATCTAGAGGGTATCCAGAATATCCAGAAGAAGAACGAGTAGATTTTATGAAAACTTTATGTGGACCAAAAAATAAGTATCAATTTTTTATTACTATCCAAAAACATGATAAAATAAAAAATAGAGAAGAATTATAATATTTAAAATTATTAAATATCAATAGGAGGATATATGGAAAACAAAACAAAGTTATTAGTAGCAATACCTCATATGGGGACTTTTCCTGAGCCTTTTGTAACTTCCTTATTAGGATTATATTCAAGATGTAATTTATATGTAGATCTTGAAGTTGGTGTTAAATTTATTAGTAATACTTTAATTCATCAAGCAAGAGAAGATTTTGTTGAATATGCGTTAGAGAATGATTTTAATTATATATTATTTTTAGATAGTGATATGACATTTCCAGAAGATGTCATAGAGCAATTAATTAAATATCAAGTAGATATTATTTCTGGACTATATTTTATGAGAATGCCACCACATTATCCAACAGCATATATTTGGAAAAAAGAAGAAGAACATTTTGGTTTTGCTCCACTTAATGCTTTTCATTATGAATTAATGGAAATAGATGGGTGCGGCTGTGGATGTCTTTTAATTAATTTAGATATTTTTAGAAGTGGAAAAATAGAAAAACCTTATTTTGTTCCTATTCCTTCTTCTTCTGGTAAGACTATGTTATCAGAAGATTTGGCTTTTTGTAAAAAAGCTATTGATGCTGGATATAAAATTGTTTTAAATACTAATGTTCGTTGTGGTCATGTTGGTAGTTATATTTATACAGAAAATGATTTCCAAGAGGCTAATAAAGCTTAATTTTTTTGACAATATATAAAAAAAATGATATAATATTTATATAAGGTTAAGATACTAACAGCAAATTAAAAATGTATCTAGAAAAGGAGTATTAATATGACTAATTCATTTATAAATCAAACTAAAAGAATTCCGAATAGAAAGACTGAAAATTACGCGGATGCATACTCTTCAACTGGAAGTAATTTATTGGATTTATTTGCGTCTATTGGCTCTTTGCGCTCAAGAAATGCAAAAGACATTTATTCAAAATTTTCAAAAGCTTATAAAGAAGATCGTTTATTAGCTACTAAAATGGCTTTTTATGCACGGAATATTCGTGGTGGGTTAGGAGAAAGAGCTGTTTTTAAAGATATCTTAAAATGGTTGGCATTTAATGACCCTGAAGTTTTAAAAATAAATATGTTTTGTGTCCCTATTTTTGGGAGATGGGATGATTTATTTGCACTTGTCGGTACTCCAGTAGAAGAAGATATGTGGGATTTAATCACTATTCAATTTATTACTGACATTGATAATTACAATAATCATAAGCCTTTTAGTCTTTTAGCAAAATGGATGAAAAGTATTAATACTTCCTCAAAAGAAAGTAGAAAACTAGGAAGGATTACTTGTAAAAAATTGGGATTAAAACCTCAAGAATATAGAAGAATTTTATCTATTCTTCGTCGTCAACTTGAGGTAGTAGAAAGAAAAATGAGTAATCAGGAATGGGAAAAAATAGATTTTAATAAAGTACCTTCCTTAGCAATGACTCGATACCATAAAGCTTTTTATAAACATGTCCCTGAAAATTTCCGCACTTATATGGAAGACGTAAAAGAAGGAAAAGCTAAACTTCATGCTGATACTTTATATCCTTATAATATATTAGAACAATTAAATTTAAGTTATAGCTGGGGTTGGATGCGCAGTGATGAGGAAGAATTTTTTAAATGTGATTATAATGAATTTTTAGAATTACAATGGATAGCTTTACCTAATTATATTGAAAGAAAAAATAATATCTTAGTAATGGCGGATACTTCAGGATCAATGAGTGGACGTCCTATTCATACATCTATTGGGTTAGCTATTTATTTTGCAGAGCGGAATCATGGAGATTTTCGCAATTGTTTTTTAACTTTTAGTCATAAACCTAGTTTTATACATTTACCAGAATTTGGAACTTTACAATCTAAAATTAACAAAATTCCTTCAATTGTAGAAAATACTAATTTAGAAGCAGCATTTGATCTTGTCCTAAAAACTGGGATTATTGGAAAAGTACCTGCGGAAGATATGCCAAAAGCTATCATAGTAATTTCAGATGGGGAGATAGATCATTTTTCAACAGACAATACATGTTGGTCTTTTTTCCAATCTATGGAGAAGAAATTTAATAGTTATGGTTATGAAATACCAAAAATTATTATGTGGAATGTAGATTCTAGACATGATATTTATTTAGATAGGATGGAAAATCCAAAAATTCAATTTATTTCGGGTCAATCTCCTTCAGTTTTTAAATATATTTTAAATAGTATTAATAAATCTGCTTATGAACTTATGTTAGAAGTTTTAAATGATCCTATATATAATGTTATTACTATAGAAAAATAATATATAAATTTTTAAAATAAAGCTCAATTAATTTTGAGCTTTATTTTTTATTGCCAACTCAATAAAAATTTGATATAATAATAATATATAGGAGGAAAAGATATGCAAGAATTTAATAATATTAAAATTATGCAGGATTGTGAACATAATCATTATATAATTCATATTACTTTTGATAATCAAAATTGGATAACTGTATATAATATATTATATAAAGATATAACTTATGAGATTAATAAAATTATTCAAAATTATACAAAAAGTTTGCCAAAGGAGGATAATATTGTTAATTATTTATACCACACCTACTTGTAATAAATGTCAACTATTAAAAAAAATCATGAATGAAAAAAATATTCCCTATGAAGAATGTGATGATATTGAAGTTATGAAGGCCAAGGGTCTCCGAATGGTTCCATGTTTAGAAGTTGATGGAACTCTTCTTGGTTTTACTGGAGCTTTTGATTGGTTAAGAAATCAGGAGGGGAAATAATGAAAATTGATATAAAATTAAATAAAAATTTTACTACTCAATTTAATAAAATGTTAATTGAGTATGGAGAAGATATGGCTCGTTTAAATGGTTTTGCAGATAGTCAATTAAGTTATACTGATTTTATTGATAATTTTATTGATAAACAAATAGTAGCAGATTCTTCAATTGATGGAAATTCTAATGTGGATCATAAAGACATAGTTTCTTTAGAGAATGAAATGAGTAAACCACATTCTAAACTTTTAGCTTTTAATAAAATATATTATGAATTAAATAAACAATATGATTTTAAAACTGCTAATGAATGGTTGAAAAATGAATGGGACGGACATTTTTATTTACATGATGCTTATAATGCGACAATGAAACCTTATTGTTATGCCTATGATTTAGAAGATTTAGTAAATAAAGGTCTATTTTTTATAGAAAATTTTAATGCGCAACCTCCAAAACATTTAAGTACATACACAGATTTTGTTGGTGAATTTGTTAGTTGGACTTGTAATAGAAGTAGTGGAGCCGTTGGGCTACCTTCTTTTTTAATTTATTCTTTTTATTTTTGGAAAAAAGATTGTGAGGAAAATTATTATATAAAATCACCAGAATACTATCGAGATCAAAATTTTCAAGAAATTATATATAAATTAAATCAACCTTATTTGCGTGGTGGGATACAAAGTGCTTTTACTAATTTTTCTATTTTTGATAAACCTTATTTGGAAGCACTTTTTGGAGGAAAGGAATTTCCAGATGGAAGTTATATTATAGAATATTTAGACGAGATAATAGAGTATCAGAAAAGATTTATGGAAATAGTTTCAAAAATTAGAGTTGACAACATGATGACTTTTCCTGTTTTAAGTTTTTCTTTACTTAGAGATGAAAATAAAAAATTTGTAGATGAAGATTTTGCTCGTTGGTGCAATAGACATAATATGCAATGGGCTGATAGTAATTTTTTTATAAGTGATGATATCTCTAGTCTTTCTAATTGTTGTAGATTAATATCTGATGTAAAAAAATTAGGTTATTTTAATTCAATCGGCGCAACTGCTTTAGAAGTAGGTAGTGTAAAAGTTAACACTATTAACTTAGCTAGATTAGCTTATGAACATACTACTCCTTTTGAATATTTAAAAGCGTTAGAACAAAAAGTTATATTATGTTTAAAAACATTAGATGTGATAAGGCATATTATTCGAAGAAATGTTGAAAAAGGATTACTACCAAATTATTCATTAGATATAATGAAATTAGAGTCTCAATATAATACAATAGGAATTATTGGAATATATGAAGCTTTGCAAAAATATAATTTTACTTATAAAGATGAATTTGGCTATACTTTATATACTGATCAAGGAGTTAACTTTGCTAAAGAAATTTTACAATTAATTAATAATACTAAAGATAAATTTGGAAAAGATAAAGACTATAGTATAAATATTGAGCAAATTCCTGGAGAACGTGCGGCAGCTATTTTAATGCAAAAAGATTATTTCTTTTTTCCTGATGAAGTGTATGAATTACCTTTATATGGGAATCAATGGATTCCCTTAGGAGTAAAAACAAGTATTGCAGAAAAAATAAAATTAAGTGCGATTTTAGACAAGGCTTGTAATGGAGGAAGTATCGCGCATTTTAATTTAGATGCGCCTTTAGAAGATGAAGAAGTAGCTTGGAGATTATTAAATTTTATAGCAGATACAGGAGTAGTTTATTTTGCTTTTAATTTAAAAATAAATGTTTGCAAAAATAATCATGGATTTTATGGAGAACATTGTCCAACTTGTGGCAACCCATCTGTTACTACTTATCAAAGAATTGTTGGATTTTTAACTGCGGAAAGAACTTATTCAGAACCTCGAAGTAAAGAATTTTTTATGAGAGATTGGTTTAAATTAAATCAATTACAGGAGATATAATATGTTGTTAAAAGGGATTATCGAAGAAGATTTTATAAATTATAAAAAGCCAAGTTTATTATTAATGTTTCCCTTTTGTGATTTTAAATGTGATATAGAAAATAAACAACAATTATGTCAAAATAGCGATATGGCCACAGCTTCTAATATATATTGTACTATTGAAGATATTATTAAAAAATACTTTAAAAATCCAATTACTCAAGCTATTGTATGTTCTGGATTAGAACCTTTTGATAGTGAAGAAGATTTATATAATTTTATTAAAATTTTTAGATTCGCTTGTAATGATGATATTGTCATATACACAGGATATACTGAAGAAGAAATAATAAATAAATTTTATTGGATATATAAATTTAAAAATATTATTATAAAATTTGGTCGTTTTAAACCTAATCATGAAATCCATTATGATGAAATTTTAGGAGTTAATTTAATTAGTAATAATCAGTATTCTAAAAAAATAAAATAGTAAGATAAAAAGGAGTTTAATTTATGGTGATCCAAAAGAATAAAAAAATTGGAGTTTTATTAGTTTTTCTAATGTTCGTTTTTACTTTCTCTTGTATCCCTAGGGTAGATGCTAGAGATAAAGATAGAGATATTCAAGACAAAAAAGTAGGAATCCAATTAACAAATGAATCCGGAACAATTATAAATCAAAATTTTTATGAAGCTGGTGAAACAGTTTATGTTCACAGCCAAGGAAATTGGGATATAGAGGAAGGATCTTCATTAGAGGTAATTATTACTGTTACTGGACAGAAAGGACAAGAATTATTAACATTAAGCAAAACAGAAATAAGCGCAATAGAGATTAATGATAATAGTTATATAATTGAATTACTTGAAATTCCAGAAGATTGGACTGATGTTGGTCCTTATCATATTTGGATAGACGGGAAGCAAGATATGTTTAAAGTACGTCCTATAGATATTAATAATGATGATAATGATGATGATGATGATGATATTGATGATGATGATGATGATATTAATGATGATGATGATGATGATGATGATGATAATGATATTAATGATGATGATATTAATGATGATGATGATGATAATGATAGAAATAACGATGATAGCTATAATGTGGAAAATAATAATGATGATAATATTATAACCGAAGAAGAAATAATTTTCCCTATCACTCCTATTGAAGTTATTCCAGAAACTATTCCTCTCCCAGACCTTCCTAAAACTGGGGCAAATACTATTCCAATATTTTTAGGAGGTTTATTATTAATAACCTCAGGACTCTTTGCTAATAAATTTTATAAATAATAATATATAAAAATAGAGGTTTAATCGCCTCTATTTTTTTTATATACAAATATAAAAAAATATTATATAATATTTATATAAGAAAAATATATTTTTAAGGAGAAAATAAAATGGATTATGAAAAATTGAGGAAAGATTTAATTGAATATTTTGGAAGTGCAATGTATTCTGGTTTTCCCATGGCTGTAATTGAGGTCATAGATATAGAATATGCCTCTAATAAACAATTAATAAAATATGCTAATATAGCTGGGTTTGATTTATCTAAATACTAAAAAGAAGGAGTCAAAATTATGCCTAGAAAATTAGTACAAGAGTCAGATATAATTGAAATGAATGAATTATATAAAAAATTAGGAACATATGCGGCTGTCGCACGAGAGGTTGGTTTTTCTGCATCTACTGTTTCTCGTTATATTAAAAAGGATTTTATTCCGCAGGAAAATATAAACGTTATTAAATTTTCTGGGCAAATTTTAGATATTAACTCTATTGAACTACCAAAAAATGCAGAAGAATGGAAACAATTTTTAAGATTGTCAGAGGAAGAACTCATTGGTTGTAAAGAGCTACAAAAGGAGATTTTAATATGAATATTTTACCTTTTCATGTAACTGATAGTGTTAGCTATAAAAATCATAAAATGATAGTTATAGATGAAATAGTATATAATCAAATTAATACTTCTATTGATGGTAGTTATAATATTTTATTTGCCAGATTATTTGGGCTTCCTTATCATGAATTTTGTCGAATGGTAAGAGATAATTATAATGCAATTTTACATGGAAAAGAAAAAAAATATATTACTTTTACTTTTGACCAAGTGGTAAATGCTAATAAATTTCAATTAGAGATTTGTAAAAGGTGGTGGAAATTTAATGAAAAAAATTTATAAAGAAAATAAATATATTAAAATTCCAATATTTTATTTTGGCCTTTTGCAAGAGTACTTTAATGAAGAATTATATTTTAAATTTAGAAAATGAGTGTGATTTATAATATGAATATAAATTTAAGTATTCCAGAATTAATTGTTATAGTTTTTCTTTTAGGAATGTTAGTAGGATCTTTGTTAAGTTTTTTTTATGTAATTTCTAAAAAAAGATATTATGTAAATTTTAAAACAGATTCTGTGCCAGCTTTTATAGATGTTGAAAAAGAAAATTAAGAAGTATTATAATAAAAATCTGAAATTAAATATGTAAAATATTTAAAAATAATAATATTAATTAAAAATATAGAAATGATATCTTCTTTTTTAAAAAAGAATATTAATATAAATAAAATAAAAAAATATATATAATTTGTCAATATTATAACTCCTTTCAAAAAGTTTTTTTATTCCATAATTATTATACATTTTTTTTTAATAGATGTCCAATAATAGGTCATTTTTGTTTACAATTGTTAAAAATTATATTATAATATTTATATAAGAAAAAATAAAATAAAGGAGTTTTGTTATTTGCTTGAATATAAATCTTTTATTGCTCCTATCAGTCATATCATTTCAGACAATTTTAATTTTTATCCTAGTTATTTAAAAGATATTTTAAAACAATGGGCTGAAAATAAAAACTCATTATATCAATTATTTGGAAAACAATTAATTATTACAGGAGATACTATTGAAATTTCAGTTCAAAATGAAGATGCAATTACAGATGATTTTTCAAAATTTAAGTTTGGGTTATATTCTTTTTTTAAAGATGATATTTCTAGAGAATTATTTAAAGATTTTTTATATGATGCAGTAGGATTACAAGGCTTTGCTCAAAATAAAGTAACTCGTACTTGGACTGGTTATATAAATAAAACTTTTACTATTACAGAAGGAATGAAATTCGCAAAAGCTTTTAAATTCTTTTTTGATGAAGAGGAACAAACCCAATTAATAAATTTACAAAATTTTTATTCTACTTTTGCTCAACAATTTAAATCGAAACGCAAAGGAAAGATATGTCTTTCAATACATCCTTATGATTATTTAACTTCTTCTGTTAATAATAATAGATGGGGTTCTTGTCATAATTTAGTAGATGGAGATTATAAAGCTGGTAATTTCAATTATATGGTAGATAGTTCAACTATTGTAGCTTATTACATTGCAGAAGATGATTATAATAACAAAAAATTAATTGATTTAAATAATTTTGAATGGAATTCCAAATATTGGAGGATGTTTATTCATATAAAACATGACGAAAATAAAATTATAATAGTTTATAATAGACAATACCCAGGAGATTCTCAACAATTATTAGAAGAAGTTAATAAATTATTATTACCAATATACCAAAAATTTTATACATTGAAAGAAACAACTATTTCATTAGCAACTTTTACTGAATTAGCAATAAAACCTTTTGAATATCCAGATAATATTTGTTTTTATGACGATTTACATGAAGGAAATGATATAAGATTTAGAATTTCAACAGACACTAAATTAGAAGAATACACAAAATTTATCCAAATAGGAGAATCATTTAATTGTTTATCTTGTGGAACTGAAGAAGCAAATTCAGGAGAATTTGGATGCTGTGAAAGTTGTACTTGGGAACGATCAAGAACTACTTGCGCAGATTGTGGAGAAATTATACATCCAGATGAGATTTATTATATAGAAACAGAAGATGTTGAAGTTTGTTATGATTGTTATCATAGATTATATAAAACATGTGAAGTATGTCAAGAAACTTTCCTTTCTACTAAATTAAGATTAATTCCATCTATTGGAACTGTTTGTATTGACTGTGAAAATGAAATAAGTAATACAAAACCAAAAGATAAATTTTTTATTTTAAAGTAGGTGATGTTATTTGATATTTCGAGATTTTACTATAAGTAATTTTATTTGTTGTGAATGTAATGCGCGAGGTATTCCTATAAGTAGGAAAAAAAATCAACGAAGAGGGTATTTACATTATAAAAAACTTTATTGTATCTATTGTAAAAAAGAAACTAATCATATAGAAATAAGAGATATAGATGATAGCAAAGAAATAATTAATAAACTTATAAAAATAAAGGAGATATAAAATAATGGATAATATTGGTCGGCGGTATAAAATTATTGTAAAATCAAAAGAAGGTATCGTAATTTATATTCTAAGAACTAGATTTGGGAAATTTAAAGGAATCGCTAGATGTATGCCTCCTGATATATTTGATAGAGATATTGGTGTTCGTATTGCTTATGTAAAAGCAAAACGCAAAGAGCTTAACGCTAGGCAAAAAGAAATTGATTTTATTAATAAAATGATCTATGAAGATTTTAAAGTTTTAGAAAAAATGCAAAGTAAAATTTGGTCTGAACATGATAGGCTAGATAATATACTAGATGAACTTGGTGAATTATGAAATATATTTTTTAATCAAAAGTAAATTTGGATTTTTAGTTGAATTAAGTACTCCAACTTTACTTTAAAAAATTAAATTTAAGTAGAACTAAATCATTAATGTCCTTGGCAGACGGATTTATAGTCTGCCTTATTTTTTAATCCTTATAATTTTTGACAAATAGAAAAAAATATAATATAATTTATTATAAGGATTAAAAAATAAAAGAAAGGAGAAAATACTTGAATAAAAATTATACTAAAGAACATATACAAACTTTAGAAGGTATGGAAGCAATTCGCAAAAGACCTGGAATGTATATTGGTTCTATTGGTTTGGACGGATTACATCAAATAACTTTAGAAATTATTTCAAACTCTATTGATGAATATTTAGTTGGTGCTTGTAATAAAATTGATATATCTATAAGCGAAGATGATATAATCGTAATTACAGATAATGGTCGTGGCATTCCTTTTGGACAAAAAGAAGATGGCTCAGAAACTTTAGAAAATATTTTTACAAAACTACATACTGGAGCTAAATTCGATGTTAGTGGGAGTGCTGGATATAACAGTTCTGGTGGGATGAATGGTGTTGGTGCAAAAGCTACTAATGCGTTGTCTGAATTTTTTAATGTTTCTTCTGTTAGAGATGGCCAAAATGCTATAATGAGTTTTGAAAGAGGAAAAAGAATTTCTTATAAAATAAAACCTATGAAAAATCAAAGAGGGACTTCTATTCAATTTAAGCCTGATAATTATATTTTTAAAGAAGGTATAACTCTAGATAAAGATAGGCTCTTAAAACAATTAAGAGAATTATCTTTTTTATGTTCAGGTTTAAATATTATTTTTAAATATAAAAATGAACCAGAAATTCAATTACAAACCCAAAATGGAATTGTAGATTATATAAATTCTTTAATTCTTAAAAATTCAAAAATTACAGGAATTTTTGAAGCAGAAACTTATGAAGATAGATATTCAGTTGCTCTTGCTTTATGTTATAATACAGGGTATTCTGAAACAATAAAATTATATACAAATAATATACCTAATACTGCAGGGACCCATTTAACAGGGTTTCGTTCTGCTATGACTAGAACAATAAATGAATGCGCGAGAGAACAAAAATTATTAAAAGATAAAGATGAAAATTTTACAGGAGAAGATTTAAAAGAAGGATTAACATTAGTATTATCATTAAAAATGCCTGAACCAATTTTTAATGGACAAACAAAAAATGTGTTGACTTCTGGAGAGGCTCGATTAATTGTTGAACGGTTAGTTAGTAAAGAGTTACGAAAATGGTTTGAAAATAATCCGAATGAACTTAAGGCTATAGTTAATAAGGCTATATTAAGTAAAAAAGCAAGATTAGCAGCAAGACAAGCAAAAGCTATAGTTAGAGAAAAGAATAAATCAACTTTAAGTTCTATTCTTCAAGGAAAATTAAGTGATTGTTTAAGTAAAGATAGTGATATTACTGAATTATTTTTAGTTGAAGGTCAGTCTGCGGGCTCCGGCGCAAAAGCAGCAAGAGATAAAAATATTCAGGCTATTATGGCTTTACAAGGTAAAGTTTTAAACTCAGAAAAGAATGATTTAACAAAATTATTAAATAATAAAGAAATTAAAGCTTTAGTTTCTGCTATTGGATGCGGTATTGGTGTTAATTTTGATTATAATAAATTAAGATATAATAAAATTATAATATTAGCTGATGCAGATGTAGATGGTAGTCACATCAGAGTTCTTCTTTTAACATTCTTTTTTAAATATATGAAAGAATTAATTCAAAATGGACATATTTATTTAGCAATGTCTCCTTTATATAAAATTATAAAAGGAAAAAACTTCCAATATTTATTAGATGATTTTGAATTAAACCAATATAAAGAAAATCATAAAGGAGAGAAATTTGAAGTTCAATACTTTAAAGGGTAAGAGATAGTCTGGCCCTTACTTACTTAACCAGTTTGCTGCTGGGGTCTAAAGAAATTTAGGCTAACGAGGAAGTCTGACTTATATCAAAAGGATTGGGCGAATTACATAAATTTACTTAAAAGAATTTTGATATAGTATGAAGATAATCTCGTGAAATTTTATACTATATTATCTTCAATAAAATAATTGGAGGTAAATAAATGATTGGAATATACAAAATATCAAATAATATTAATAACAAAATTTATATAGGATGTTCTATTGATATAAATAAAAGATTCAAAGAACATAAAAACTATGAAAAATCAATAAATCAATATAATAAAACTTTATATAAAGCATTTAGAAAATATGGAATAGAGAATTTTTCTTTTGATATTTTAGAGACATGTTCGAAAAAAGAACTTATTGAAAAAGAATGTTTTTATATAAAAAAATTCAATAGTTATATAAATGGATATAATGAAACTATTGGAGGAGATATTGGTAGTTTTGATAGGAATGGTGAAAAACATCCTAATTCGAAATTAACAGAAAAAGATGTTATTGATATTAGAATAAGATATAAAAACTTAGAAAGAAAAGCAGAAGTATATTTATTATATCAAGATAGAATTGCTAGAAATGGTTTTAATAAAATATGGCAAGGCACTACTTGGAGAAATATAATGCCTGAAGTTTTTACTCAAGAAAATAAAAATTATCATGCTTCTCATACAGCAAATATTGGTTCTTTCAATGGGACTAGTAAAATAAATGAAGAAGATGTAAAAAATATAAGAGTGAGAAAAAACAATGGCGAAGATAGAAAAAAAGTCTATCAAAATTACAAAGATAAATTAACTTTTGGATCTTTCGAACAAGTTTGGTATAATCAATCTTGGAAGCATGTTATAGTATAAAATTTTGTATCGACTATTCCCGTTGTTGGGAAGTAGCCCTACTATTAGCACGTAGGTCGAAACAGTAAGCTCAATGAAGGCAGTTAATAAGTAGCCTGAGAGAAGAAATAGTCAGTACCATTAGAAATAATGGATAAATATGTAGGAGAGCTCGATCCAAAAGAATTAAAAGAAACTACTATTGATATTTCTAAACGCCGATTAAAACAGATCCAAATGGAGGATGAATATAAAGTAGCTTTAATGTTTAATCAATTAATGGGAACAAGCGTTCTTCCAAGAAAAGAATTTATTGAAGAAAATGCATATAAAGCTAATATAAATATATAATAAAAAGGGTGAGTGTTGTGAGTGTTGTAGTAGCAGTACGAGATAATGAAAAAATTTGGTTAGCCACAGATAGTCAAGTAACAAGTGGATGGACACCTAGTTTAATTTTATCTCAACATTCTTTTAAAATATTTAAAACTAAAAATAATATTATTAATGAAAGTGAAGATAGTCTATAATGTCTAAAAAAAGAAATAAGATTAAAAATAAAGGAGTTTTTGTATTGGAAGACCAAGTTGTTCTAAAAAAATCTATAAAAATAGATGAAACTAATCTTGAAGATTATAGTTTAAAATCTAATAAAACTATTTATAATAAATATTCTAAAGATCATAATAGACAAAGAGTTAAAAGAAAATTAAAAAATTATGAAATAGATATTAATTATGAATTAGATATAGATGAATTGCAAAACTTAATGGAGTAAAATACAAAATGATAAAAATATATTGTGATGGATCTTGTTCTAATAATGGATATAAACCTAATTTTGGTGGATATGGAATAGTTATTACTTTTAATGATAAAATTATAAAAACTATTAATGGAAATAAAATTAATACTACAAATAATGAAATGGAATTAACAGGAGTTTTAGAAAGTATTAAAATAGCTAAAGTTTTAAAAGGAAAAGAAGTAAATAAACCAATTAAAATATATAGTGATTCTGCTTATGTGGTAAATACTGTAAATAGTTGGATGTATTCCTGGTATAATAATGGATGGATAAAAAAAACAGATAAAAAAACTCCTGAAAATTTAAATTTGATAAAAGAAATTTATAATCTTATGTTATGGGAAAGATATATCCAAATTGAAAAAATTAAAGGACATAATGGAGATAAATTTCATGATTTAGCAGATGAATTAGCAAAAAAAACTATTGATAAATTAGAATTAGAATATTTAAATAAATCAAATTTTGAAGATATTTTGGAAGAAGGAGAATAATTTTATTATATGATAGATAAATTAGAAGAAATAATATTTCCTACAAATATTATTGAAGAAGTTTCTCAGTCTTTCTTAGATTATGCTTTATCAGTAATTACAGATCGAGCCCTTCCAGATGTTAGGGATGGATTAAAACCTGTCCATAGACGTATTATTTATACTATGTATGAAGAAGGATTATTTAATAATAAACCGTATGAAAAATCTGCGGCCACAGTTGGTAATGTAATGGGAAGATATCATGCGCATGGAGATTCTTCTGTTTATGAAGCCATGGTACGATTAGCACAAAATTTTTCTTTAAGATACCCTTTAATTGATGGACATGGCGCATTTGGAGATATTGACGGTAACTCTCCTGCGCATATGAGATATACTGAAGCTAAATTATCTAAAATAGCAGAAGAAATGGTTAGAGATATTAATAAAGATACAGTAGATTGGAAATTAAATTTTTCTGAATCTAGAAAAGAACCTATAGTTTTACCAAGTAGATATCCAAATCTTTTAGTAAATGGGGCAACTGGAATAGCTGTTGGTATGGCTTGTAGCTTCGCTCCTCATAATTTATATAATGTAATTGATTGTGTTACTGCATATATAGAAAATCCCAAAATTACAAATAAAGAATTATTTGAGATATTAGGAGGACCAGATTTTCCTACTGGTGGTATAGTTATTAATAAGGATGAATTACTTGAAGGTTATACTAATGGAAGAGGAAGAATTAGAATCCGTTCAAAGTATAAAATTGAACAAAGAGCAAAAAAAGATTTATTAATTTTCACTGAACTTCCTTATATGACTAAAAAAACAAAAATAATAGAAGATATTGTAAATTTGTGTGAGAAAAAAGAAATTGAAGGTATTTCTGATGTTAGGGATGAAAGTGATGAAAATATTGCATTAGTAGTAGAAATTGCTAAAGGATATGATCCTCATAATATAGCTAATATTTTATTCTCAAAAACGCAATTAGAAAATACTTACTCTATTAATCATACTTGCCTAGTAAACGGAGAACCTAAAGTTTTATCATTAAAAAATTTAATTAAATTTTATGTTGATTTCCAACAAGAGGTTCTTACAAGAAGAATTAATTTTGATCTACAAAAAATTCTTATTAGACTTAATATAGTCAAAGGATTAATTATTGCTTTAGCTGATATTGATAATGTAATTAAAATTATTAAAGAAAGTAATTTTTATGTAGAAGCTCTTGAGACATTAATAGAAACTTATAATTTAAATAATTTACAAGCTAAAGCTATTTTAGATATGAGGTTATCTGGTTTAACTAAATTACAAGTGCAAGAATTAAAAGAAGAAGAATTAGAATTAAATAATAAAAAAATAAAATTAGAAGCAATTTTAGCTGATATTAATTTATTAAATCAATTATTTATAAAAGAGATAAAAGAGATTCAAATTAAATATAAAAAACCTAGACTTACTGATATAACTCAAATTGATATAATTAAAACTAAAAAAAGTAAACCTGATATTATTATTAAACCTATTACTATTGCTATTGATAAAAAATATAATATAAAAGTTATTGAAGATAAAAGCTTCAAAAATAAAAAGAATACGAATGATTATATTTATATAATTAATACATTAACTTCTAATTCTTTAAGCATTTTCTTAAATAATGGTAAAATATATAATATAAATATATCAGAATTAAAAGATAATAGTAATTTAATTAATTTATTAAATTTAGATAAAGAAAAAATTATTAATGTATTATCTAAAACTAATAATAAATATATATTATTTTTAACTAAAAAAGGAATAGTAAAAAAATCTTTTATCGAAGAATATAATAATATCAAACGCAATGGCGCAATTGGTATTAAACTTAGAGAAGATGATGAAGTAGTAAGTATTTGTTATATTAATGAAGAACCTGTTTCAATTTTAACTAAAAATGGAATTATAATTAAATTTAAATCACAAGAAATATCTTCTACTGGAAGAAATACAATAGGGGTAAATGGAATTAAATTAAAAGATTCAGATGAAGCAATTTCTATTACTCCAATTTATGAAGATAAAGAATATATTTTAATTATAACTAAAAATGGTTTTGTAAAGAAAACTAAAAAAGAAGAATATACTATTCAAAAACGTAATGGAGTTGGTTTAATAGGATGTAAATTAAATTATCAAGATCAATCTATAAATATTTTATCAGTTAATGATAATGATAACATAATAATTTATAGTAATGATACCTTAATTAAAATTCCATGTAGTAATGTTCCAACAGTTGGAAGATCAACACAAGGTAATCATATTGTGAAAACTGGTAATGTAAATAATATACACATAATATAAATGAAAATTTTATAGTATTTATAACTACTATAACTAAAGGATAGAATTAAAATAAAATTTAATTCAAAAGATAGGAGATAAGTAATATGAATACTATTAAAACAAAAATTATTATAATAATAACTATTTTACTAATTATTTTTACGTCTTTATTAATTTTACATATTGACAATAAAGAAAAAATAAATTATAATAATAATATAAAAATAGAAGAAAATTTAAAAATTGATTCTTCTATTGAATCTATCCCTTCTTCTTCTACTTCAATAGTAAGTAGATCAAATTCTACTCAAACATATGAAAATTTAATCTTAGAAGAAGATATAATATTATTAGCTAAATTAATTAATTGTGAAGCTGGAAGTAATTGGTGTACTAATGAACACCAACAGTTAGTAGCAAGAGTCGCAATTAATAGGAGTAAGATAGGAAAAGGTTTCCCTTCCACAATTAAAGGAGTTATATTTCAAAAAGGCCAATATACTAATAGTATAAATTCTAATAGATGGAAAGAGTATCCTCCTTTAAGATGTATTACTAATGCTAAAATAGCATTAGATGGCATCAATTGTCCAAATAATGTAGTGTTTCAAGCAGAATTTAAACAAGGTTCTAAAGTATATAAAAAATTTTTAAATCCAATCACAAAAAAATATACTTATTTTTGCTACTTATAAGACAATAATTTAATGCTATAAAATTTTGTATTTCTTTTATTAAGGAGATATTATATTATGTATTTACAAGAGATAGTAAATAAATACTATCCAGAAACTTCTATTTATGAATCAATGGATGTTTGGAGTTTACCAAAACATAAAACTCATATGATAGAAAAAATTTGTGAAAGTGGAGAATATTTTGCACAATTAAAGAAAGATGGAAATTGGTATCAATTTTCAAAAAGTAAAACTGGTAAATGCTATATGTTTAGTCGTGGAGAAAGTAAAAAAACTGGATTACCTGTTGAAAATATTGCAAAAATGCCACATTTAGAAAATATTTTAAATGTTCTACCAAATGAAACAGTTATTATTGGAGAAATTTACTATCCAGAAATAAAAGATAACGGTAGTGACGAAGTTGGAACTATTTTAAGATGTTTGCCTCCTAAAGCTATTTCAAGGCAAAAAGAGAAAGGTTATTTACATTTTTATATACATGATATTTTAAAATATGATGGACGAGAAATTTCTATATTAAAAGCAATAGATAGATATAATGCTTTAAAGATTATGTTTGAATATCATGATTTATGTAATAAAGAATATATAAAACTTGCAAATATAGTAACTGAAAATATTTACGAATTTGTCTTAGAAGCTTTAAATCAAGGAGAAGAAGGAGTTGTTTTAAAATTAAAAACTTCCCCTTATTTTGAGGGAAAAAAACCTGCATGGAAAATGATAAAATGGAAAAAACATGACACTATTGATGTAGTTTGTATGGGTTTTGATAATGCTACAAAAGATTATGATGGAAATTCTCCAGAATCTTGGATTTATTGGGTTAAAGAAAAAGATGGGACTCGAGTTCAGGGAAACTATCATAATATTCCTGGGTATATACCAGTAAAAAAACCTTATTTTTATAATTGGAAAACTTCTATTCAAATAGGATTATATGATGAAGAAGGTAATTTAAAACAAATTGGTAATGTTTCATCTGGTTTAACAGATGAATTGAGACAAAAATTTGCTGAAGAACCAGAGAAATATATTGGGGAAGTATTAGTTTGTGATTGTATGCAGTTAAATGAAGAATCTTTAAGACATCCTAAATTTATTCGTTTTAGAGATGATAAGCCTGCGCGAGCATGTACTATAAAATCAATATTTAATTGAAGTTTTATATTGACATTTTTAGAAAAATATTTTATAATAATTATAGTTAAGGGATATACCTTAATAATAATAAATTGATTTAATGGAGGAAAAATAAATGGCAAGTAAACTATCGGAGAATGCAAAAAAAATTATGAGTTATCTACAAGAGATTGAAAATGGAGATGTTACTGTACATCAAGTTGCTAGTGAGCTTGATCTACAAGTGAATCAAGTTACAGGTACTTTTAATTCTTTTGTAAAAAAAGGACTAGGAGAAAGAATTGAAGCTGAAGTTGAGAATGCTGATGGGACTCACGATAAAGTTAAATTCTTGAAATTAACTTCAAAAGGTTTAGACTTTGATGTAGATTCAGAAGAAGATTAAATTATCATTAAAAAATATTTGAATAGGGATTTGTTCACGCAAATCCCTTCATCTATTGACCTTTTTGGAAAATTTTGTTATAATATTTATATATGATAAATATAAAATTTCTTAAAATGGAGAATTTAAATGGCAAAAATATCAAATAAACAAAATTTTATTTTAATGGTAGATGATTTTATTAACAATTTCCAAGAGAGTAATTCTATTGATTATGATATTGGAAGTGCTATAGAATATTTTGAATCTTTTAAAAAAGTAAAAGAATCCACTACCCAAGAAATTACAGAGAATGGTAAAAATATTATTATATTTATGCAAAATAATATAGAAAAAATGAATAATTTATTTAAAGCAAAAGATATAGGAGAAGGATTGTTTACTTCTTCAAGAACTATAAGTGGAGCTATGAGAAAGTTAGTTACAGATGGTTATGTTACTAAATTTGGAGAAAGTCCTATTACTTATTCATTAACTGAGCAAGGAAAAAGCTTCTCTCAAAATTAAATCATTTTCATTTAAAACTAATATAAAAATATTAAAGATATTAAAATTAAATTATTAAAAAGGAGAAATTATTATATGAAGAAAATGATTAATCGTTCTCATATTGAAGGTTTAATATATGAGTCTTCTCTAGAAGAACAAACAGCTGGTGTAAATGCTAAAAACCCAGGTTCTAAATATATAAGTGGAACAATTTCAGTAGAAATTTCTGAAAGTAATATTGTTCCTGTTAGTGTCTTTGAAGCTGAATTTACTCAAGCTGGCGCAACAAATAAAAAATATGCTAATATGAAAAATCTTATTTCAATCCCTACTGTTGTAAAAGATGGGAAAGAGAAAGCTACTAAGATTAGAATTGATTCTGCTCTTGCTTTAAATGATTGGTACCGTCCAGACGGAGAACTTATAAGTACCTTGAGAAATTTTAATGGATTTTTCCATATTGTAACAGATAATAAATACACACCATCTGCAACTTTTGATACTGATATTTTTATTACTTCAGTAAGTGATGATATGGCTAAGAACGAAGATGGAGATATGGAACCTACTGGTTATTTGGTAGTAAATGGATTTATTTTTGATTTTATGAATCGTATTATGCCAGTTAAATATATTGTTGAAGATCCAAAAGGAATAGAATATTTCAGAAATATTGAACCTAGAACTTTTACAAGAGTTTGGGGAAAAATTGTTACACAAAATATTATAACAAAACGAGTTGAAGAATCTGCTTTTGGAGAAGATAAAATAGTAGAATTTATTAATAGTCGTAGAAAATATATCATCATTGGAGCTTTAAGTAACCCTTATGAGATAGAGACAGATGAGACCTTAAAAGTTTCTGAAGTTCAAGACGCCTTGGCTGCACGAAATGTAGCTTTGGCAGCTTTAAAAGCCAAAAATGAGCAAAATAAAAATAAAAATACAGCTAATACTCCCTCTATTACACAAAATAAAAACCAAGAATTTAATTTCTAGGGAGGAATAATATGGGTTTATTAGAGCTTCAACCTCACAAAGTTAGTAGAGACTTAAGAGGTTATTCTGTATTGTTTTATGGAGACATTAAGAGTGGCAAGACAACTATCGCATCCCGTTTTCCTAATGCTCTTTTATTAGCTTTTGAAAAAGGATTTTCTACATTGGGTGGAGTATATGCACAACCAATTAATAATTGGTCTGAATTTCTTAAAATTCTTAGAGAACTAAAAAACGAAAAAGTCAAAGCTAAATTTGAAACTATTGTTATTGATACTGTAGATATAGCGTATGAATACGCAGAACAGTATATTTGTAATATTGAAGGTGTAGATGGAATAAATAAAATTCCATTTGGACAAGGATGGACAAAAGCTGGGAAAGAATTTGACCAAAAATTAAGACAAATTGTTCAAATGGGGTACGGTTTAGTTTTAATTAGCCATTCACAAGATAAAGTATTTATTAATGAAGATGGAACTGAATATAATAAGATAGTTCCAACTTTACCTAATAAGCCTAGGTTAATTTGTTCTAGAATGTGTGATATAATAGGATATTCTAGAATTATAGAAACTTCAGATGGAAAAAATAAAACCATGTTATTTATGCGTGGAACGCCACGTTTTGAAGCAGGCTCTAGATTTAGATATACTCCTGATAGAATTGAATTTACTTATGAAAATTTAATTCAAGCTATTGCAGAAGCGATAGATCTTCAAGCGCAAGAAGATGGAGAAGAATTTATTACTGAAACAAGAGAAAATTTATATATTGATACAACAAGTAATTTAGATTTTGATACTCTTATGGAAGAATTTGGACATATTACTAGCGTTTTAGTTGAATCTAATGTTGACTATTACGTTCCTAGAATTACTGAAATTGTAGAAAGGCATTTAGGAAAAGGTAAAAAAGTAGCAAATTGTTCTCGAGATCAAGTTGAATTAATTGATATTATTGTATCGGAATTAAAGGAGTTACCTCTAAAAGGAAAATAGTTATTAACAAAGTTAAGTTAAAAGAGTCATCAAATGATGGCTCTTTTGACATTTCTAAAGAATTTTGATATAATATTAATATAGGAAATTCTAAAATAGGAGGATCATGATGCCAGCAGAAAGAAAAGTGAAGTGTCCAGGTTGTGGACAATACTTCTATCGTAAAGATGAATCTTATATAGCATTAAAAAATAGATATTGGCATCAAGATTGTTACAATAATTTCAAAATTAATAATAATAATTTAGATAAAGATAAAATATTATTAGAAGAATATATATGTAATTTATTTAAAATTGATTTTATAAATGCAAGAATTCAAAAACAAATTAAAGATATGATTAACCAATATCATTTTACATATTCTGGTATTTTAGGAACTTTAAAATATTGGTATGAAGTTAAAAATAATTCCATAGAAAAAGCTAATGGGGGAATTGGAATTGTACCTTATGTATATGAGGATGCTCGTAAATATTATGAAACCATTTTTCAGGCTCAGCAAATGAATAAAGGTCAAGAAAATTCTTTTATTATTAATACACGAACTATAGTTATCCATCCTCCTAAACATCATAAGAAAATTAAAATAATAAATATAGATTATTTATTTGGGGAGGAGATTAATTGAATCCAAATATTTTCGTTGATAAAAGAAGTATTATGCAAGTACTAGGAAATTTAATCAATTATCCAAAGTTATTTGATAGAAGTGATAAATATACTTTTAATTTAGAAGATTTTGGAGAAATTTTTTATAAAATTATTTTTGGAACTGTTAATAATCTTAAAGCACAAGGATTAGATAAAATTGAAATATTAGATATTGATAATTATTTATCTACTAGACCGAATACATATAAAATTTTTAATGATAATAAAGGAATAGAATATATTTCTGAAATTGTAAAAATTGCAGATTTAGCTAAATTTGATTATTATTATAACAGAATGAAGAAAATGACATTATTAAGAATGTATATTACATATGGAATAGATATTACTTGGTTATATGATCCTAATTCTTTAAATATAGAATTAAAACAAAATCAAGAAGATTGGTTAGATGCTTCTAGTTTATTAGATATTTCTTTAGCTATTGATGATAAAATTGATGAAATTAAAAGTAAATATCTTAATAGTTTAGGAGATACTGGAGTACAAGCAGGAGATAAAATAGAAGAATTAATTAATGAATTAAAAGAAGTGCCTGAAGTTGGAATTCCTTTATATGGGTCTCTTATGAATACTATTACAAGAGGAGCTAGATTAAAAAAATTTTATTTACGATCTGCGCCTACTAGTGTTGGAAAAACTCGATTAGGGATAGCAGATGCTTGTTATTTTTCTTGTGGTACTGTTTATGATATATATAGTCAAAAATGGATTAAAGGTGGTAGTAAAGAGGCTACTTTATTTATAACAACAGAACAAGAAACTGAAGAAGTTCAAACAATGATGTTAGCTTTTTTATCAGGTGTAAATGAAGAAAAAATATTAAATGGTTATTATGAATATAACGAAGAAGATAGAGTGCGTGAGGCTGGGCGCATTATAAAAGAAAGTCCAATATGGATAGAAGAATTACATGATTTCTCTCTTGATGATATAGAAAATACAATTAATAAATATGTTATAGATCATGATGTTAAATATGTAGTTTTTGATTATATTCATACATCATTAAAAATTTTAGAAGAAATTACAAGAAAAAGTGGCGGAATTAGGTTAAGAGAAGATAATATTTTAACTATTTTTTCTATTAGATTAAAAGATTTATGTAATAAATTAAATATATTTTTATATAGTGCTACTCAAGTTAATGCAGATTGGGAGGGGAAAAAAGATGGTAACCAAAATTTAATTAGAGGAGCGAAAGCTATTGCAGACAAAATTGATTTTGGTTCAATTGTACTTCCAGTTACAGAAAATGATTTAAAATGTTTAGAAAATTTAATTATAGGAAATTCTATAATTCAACCAAATCTAGTTTATCATATATATAAAAATCGTAGAGGAAAATTTACAGGAGTAAAACTTTGGTGTACTGCAGATTTAGGAACTTGTAGAGTGACTCCAAGATTTTTAACTTCTAATAATTATAAATTAATTCCAATAGAAGATTTTATTATAGAAGTGGAAGAAGTAATGCAAGATGTCGTATAAATCATATGATAAGGACAAAATTAAAAAAAATTTAAGTTTAGAGCAAGTTTTTCAATTAATAGAATTTTTAGGAGGAAATCCTAAATATATTCCGCAGGGTTTTACAGCTGAGACTATTTGTCATAATGAAATAGGTTTAGGGTCAAGAAAATTATATTATTATGATAATACAAAATTATTTCATTGTTATACTGAATGTGGGAGTATGGATATTTTTGAAGTTTTTATTAGAGCTAAAGAAAATAAAGAATTAATAAAATTAAATTTATATGATGCTATAAAATATATAGTTAACTTCTTTTCTTTGCCTACTGAAAATTTCCTCACAGAAGGATCAAAAAGTACTTTAAGTGATTTAAAAATATTAGATAGTTATAATTTAATGAATAAATCAAAAGAAAGTATAGAAATTAAATATAATATATATAATGATCAAGTTTTAAATAATTTATCTTTTATGATACCATCTTTATGGATGGAAGAGGGTATTACAGTAGATACAATGAAAAAATATAATATAAAATATTATGGAACAAATCATCAAATTATAATTCCTCATTATAATTTATATAATGAATTAATAGGTATTAGAGGAAGAACATTAGTTAAAGAAGATATCGAATTATATGGTAAATATGTACCTGTAAAAATTAATGGTACTTTATATAATCATCCTTTATCTCAAAATTTATTTGGATTAAATTTAAATATTAATAATATAAGGAAATGTAAAAAAATTATTATATTTGAAGGAGAAAAATCAGTTTTATTATATGATAGTTTATTTGGTTCAAATAATAATATTTCAGTTGCAACTTGCGGCAGCTCTATATCTTCTTTTCAGTATGATTTAATAAAAAATGAATGTCAAGTAGATGAAATTATTATAGCTTATGATAAAGAATTTGAAACTTTAGGAGATAATAATTTCAAAAAAAATATTAAGTTATTAATAAATTTAGCCAAAAAAGTACAAAATTATTGTACAGTTTCTATTATATTCGATAAATATAATGTTTTAAATTATAAAGACGCCCCAATAGATCAAGGAAAAGAGATTTTTGAATTTTTATTTTGCAATAGAATATCACAAGGAGTGTTTTAATATAGAATGATAATAAATTTAATTAATGAAATAGATAAAAATTTATCTCCTATTGAGCAAATTTTAATTAATAGAGGAGTTGAAAGAGATAAAATATCTAGTTTTTTAGATACAAGAGATGATGTAATTAATGATTATAGATTATTAAACAATATTAATAATGCAATTAATTGTTTAATTTATCATTATGAAAATAATAGTAAAATTTTAATTCAAGTAGATTCTGATGTAGATGGGTATACTTCAGCAGCTTTATTATATAATTATTTAACTACTAATTTTAAAGATATTTTTATAGAATATCAAGTACATAATTCTAAAATACATGGATTAGATATAACTGAAGATATAATAAATAAAAAATATGATTTAATAATTGTTCCAGACGCTGGAAGTAATCAATATGATATCCATGAAGAATTACAAAATTTAGAAATAGATATTATTATATTAGACCATCATGAATGTGAATATGAAAGTCCTAATGCTATTATTGTGAATAATCAATTATCAGAAAATTATCTTAATAAAGCATTATCTGGAGTAGGTATTGTTTATCAATTTTGTCGGGCCTTAGACAATATATCGGATTCTGATATTCATTCTCATATTACTAATGCAGATATGTATTTAGATTTAGTTGCCTTAGGTTTAGTTGCAGATATGATGGATTTAAAAGAACTTGAAACCAAAAGATTAGTAGAAAAAGGGATTCAACATTTATTAGATAAAAAATATTATAATAATAAATTTTTGATGACTCTTGTTGAAAAACAATCTTATTCTTTAAGAAATGAAATTACTCCTATTGGTATTGCTTTCTATATCGCTCCTTTCATTAATGCAGTAGTTAGGGTAGGGACTTTAGAAGAAAGATTATTTGTTTTTGAAGCTTTTTTAGTAGAAAACGCAAATAAAATTATCCCTTCTACTAAAAGAGGCCATAAAGGAGAGGAAGAACTTTTAGTAGAACAAGCAGCTCGTTTATTAACTAATATTAAAAATAGGCAAAAGAAACAACGAGATGAAGCATTTGAACAATATGAAAAACATATTACAACAGAATATTTAAATAATAATAATATTATTTTAGTAGATACTAAAAATGGTGTTAATAAAAATTTAAATGGATTAGTAGCGAATCAAATTATGTCAAAATATCAACGACCTACATTAGTAGTTTCTTTACAAAAAGAAGATAATGAAGAATTTTATATAGGTTCTGGTAGAAATATAGATTCTAATATATTAGAAAATTTTAAAGAATTTATAAATAAAAGTAATTTAGCAGAATTTGCAGAAGGTCATGCTTCAGCATTTGGTATAAAATTTAAAAAAGAAAACCTACATAAATTTTTAGATTATGCTAATTCAGTATTAGATTTTTCAAATAAATTTAATGAATATAATGTCGATTTTATTTTTGAAGTTGATACTCTAAATAACCAAACAATTTTAGATATTGCCTCATTAAAACCATTTTGGGGGAAAGGTTTTGAAGAAGCTTTAATTGCTATAAAAGGAATTAAAGTAACTTCTAAAAATAAAGTTTTAATGTCTAAAGAAAAAAATCCGACTTTAAAAATTATTTTAGGAGATATAAATTGTATTAAATTTAACTGTTCTTTAGATGAGTTTGACAAATTAGCTCCTAATGATTTTACTGTTTCTATAATTAATATAGTAGGAAAATGTAATAAAAATGAATGGATGGGCAATATTAGTCCACAAATACTAATTGAAGATTACGAGATTATTCAAAATATTTTAGAATTTTAAAGGAGGTGGTCTTATGATTTTATCTGCAAAACAAGAAAAAGCAATCCAAATTATGAATAAAAATTATATTGATAGAAAATTAATAACTGTAATTTCTGGTTATGCAGGTACTTGAAGCTGGTAAATCGACTATTATTAATTTTTTTATAAAAGAAAATGATTTATTAAACTATTGTGCTTTTGTAACATATACAGGGAAAGCTTCTTTAGTTCTTCAAAATCAAGGACTCCCTGCTACAACAATTCATAAATTAATATATAATGCTTATAAGAATTATAGAACTGGAAAATTTTATTTTAAATTAAAGCCTCAATTAGATCGAAATATCAAATTAATTATTATTGATGAAATTTCAATGGTTCCAATGTTTCTATTAAAAGATTTAGCTAGTTATAAAATACCAATTATTGCATTAGGAGATCCTGGTCAATTAGAACCTATAGGGGAAGATAATAATTTATTAAAACATCCTGATATATTTTTAGAAGAAATTCATAGGCAGGCTCAAGATAATAGTATTATTAGACTATCTATGTTAATTAGAGAAGGAAAGAAACTTCCTTTCATATATGATGATCCTTTTGTTAAAGTTCTTCCTCGTGCGGATTTAAATATTGGGATGCTATTATGGGCTGATCAAATTTTATGTGCAAAAAATATTAGTCGAAGACAAATTAATCAAGAATTAAGAAATTATCTTGGTCTTTTTGATGAATTTCCTGAAAAAGGAGATAAAGTAATTTGTTTACATAATTATTGGGATTTTCTAAATGATGATGGATTTCCTTTAATTAATGGTACCATTGGACAAGTTACAAATATATCAAAAGGAGTAGACCAGGGAATATTAGGAAGAAAGATATTAATGGATTTTCAATCTGATTATAGCTCAAAAGAATATTATAATATAGAAATAGATTCAAATATTTTTAAAGGTTTTGCTCCAAGTCAAAATATAAAACATCGAAAAATAATTTATGAATTTGATTTTGGATATGCTATTACGGTTCATAAGGCACAAGGTTCTCAATTTAATAAAGTGCTGGTTTATGAAGAACATTTAAGAGGTAATACTCATGCTCGTTTAATATATACAGCTATTACAAGAGCAATAGAAAAATTAGTTTTTATAAAGGCGGATAAAGAATGAGAATAGATATTAGAGATATTGCAGATACAACTATAAAAAAAATAGAAAAGCCTAAAACAGATTTTGAAAAATTTATTGAATCTTATTTTACTGAAAAGGGAATAATTCCTTATCAATATCAGATAGATTTTATGAAAGAAATAATAGAAAACAAAGATAAAAAATATATTATTCGTTATCCATATAGATCAGGTAAATCAATGATGAAAGAATGCCTCGAAGCTTATTTGAAAAATTTGAAAAAATTTGATATAATATAATATAAGGTAATAAAAAAAGGAGAGATGTAAATGGATCTTTCAAAATTACAAATGAAATTTCAATTTGAATACTATAGATGTTATTATTATGAAATTGAATTAGGTGGACAGTTTGCTATCTATATGAAGTTTAGTTTACAACACGGAATAGAACAAATTTCTACCGTTGAATTTTTGAAAGATAAAGCTTCTTATCAAGAGTGGAGAAAATGTCATCCGGAAGGGAAGTAAAAGAATGTATTTCTCAGCACATAATCACACCGAATATAGTAATTTACGCCTATTAGATTCTATAAATAGAATCCCAGATCTTTTTAATCGTGCTATTGATATTGGATTAAAAGGTTTTGCTATAACAGATCATGAATCTTTATCTTCTCATGTTCAAGCAGTTCAACATTATAATAAACTCCTTAAAGAAGAAAAAATTAATAAAGATTTTAAATTAGTGCTTGGGGATGAAATTTATTTAATAGAAGATTTAAATGATTATAAAGAAAATTATACCTCTAAAACCCATTGGTATTATCATTTTATTCTTTTGGCAAAAGATAGAATTGGATATGATGCTTTAAAAGAAATTTCATCTACAGCATGGGCCAATTCTTTTACTCAAAAAGGGGTCCAAAGAACTCCTATAACTAAAGATCAATTATCTTTCATTATGCGCAAATATAAAGGACATATTATAGCTTCTACTGCATGTTTAGGTGGAGAACTTCCTAAAAAAATCCTAGAATTAGAAGCAGCAGAACGATCAGAAGATCCTAACTGGATTTATAATACAAAATTATCTATTCATACTTTTATTCATTATTGTATTAATACTTTTGGAATAGAAAATTTCTTTTGTGAAATACAACCAAGTATTATTACCAAAGAACAAATTTTGGTTAATTTAAAAATTATAAAAATAGCTGAAGCATATAATATAAAAATTATTTATACAACTGATAGTCATTATTTATCAGAAAAAGAAAGAATTATCCATAAAACTTATTTAAATGCTATGGAAGGTGAGCGTGAGGTTGATGCGTTTTATGCTTCTGCATACATGATGGATATAGAAGATTTAAAAAAACATTTTAATTATTTAACTCAAGAACAAATTGATGAATTCACTCAGAATACATTAGATTTAATGAATATGTGTGAAATGTATGATTTATATCAACCACAATTTATTCCTAATGTTGAAGTTAAAGATTATGATTTTTCTACTTTTTCTTTTCTTGATGATTTTCCATATTTAGATAAAATGTTAAATTCTATACATAAACAAGATAGGTACTGGATTAATGAATGTTTAAATACTTTAAATAAAAAGAAGTTAAATAATGAAAAATATTTGGCAAGATTAAATGAAGAAGCTAAAGAATTATGGGAAATATCTGAGAATCTCGGGGTCCGTATGACTTCTTATTATAATACTATGAAACAAATTATAGAGATAGTTTGGGACAAAGGAGATAGTATTGTAGGAGTTGCCCGAGGTTCCGCAACAGGATTTTTAAGTTGTTACCTTTTAGGGATAACTCAATTAGATCCTTTACAATGGAATCTTCCTCATTGGAGGCTAGTTAAAATAACCTCCCTATATAGTAATATATAGTAAAAAACTTTGTGAACCTTGATGCTCAAGGGTGTATATTTTACGTTTAGGAATGATAGGAAATGATCATTAGAAAATATGCTAACTGGGGAACCTTAGCAAATTAAGATGAAGGCAATCCAGTGCCAAGCCTAAATTTATTTTAGGAAGGTCAAACGACTATCGAAAACGCAGTAATGCAGTTAGTAGAGTAGAATGGATGATGAGCTACCATTCGAAGCGCAAAGACGCTAATAACTATTACTTAAAAGTAGGTGATAGTATAAAAAGTGGAACAATTTATTTAATAACAAATTTAATTAATAATAAAAAATATGTTGGTCAGACAATACAAAAACCTGAAATAAGATTTAATTATCATTTAAATTACGCTTCTAAAGATTATAATATTTCTAATATGCCATTATCAAGAGCAATTAATAAATATGGTAAAAATAATTTTAAATTTGAAATATTAGAAGAATGTTTAATAGATGATTTAAATGAACGAGAATCTTATTATATTAAAAAATATGATAGTTTTTATAGCGGATATAATGCCACACTCGGTGGAACATATGGTAAAAAGATAGATATAAATATAGAAGAAATGATAAATTTATATCATCAATTAAAATCCGCTAGAAAAGTAGCTGAATATTATAAAGTTGACAAAGATTGTATTTGTGATCGACTAAAAAGTCTTAATATAGAATTTTATACATTAGCACAACAAAGAGGAATTAATGTGAAAATTCTTAAAGATAATGAATTAATAACTGAATTTGATTCTAAAAAACAATGTGCTGAATGGTTAATTCAAAATAATTTAACTAAAAGTGATAAAGTAGAATCAGTTAGAAAAATAATTCATAATAATAAATTAATTAATGGTTATAAAATAGTTATTAGCGATAAGATATAGTCTACTCCTATAGAAATATAGGATAAAGTGATTTAACTGCAACAAGACCAGAACTTGCAGATATAGATTTTGATACTCAAGCTGGAAGAAGAAGAAAAATCCTTCATGCTATTAAAGATTTTTTTAATAATGATGTTCCTCATATATTTTCTCAATTTAAAGATTGTTGGAATGTTTTAAATATAGCCACATTTGGAACCGAAGGGCCAAAGGCCGCATGTATTACCGCTTGTAGAGGATACCGTTCAGACGAATATCCAGATGGAATTGATAGTGATGTTGCACAATATTTAACTGCGATGATTCCTTCAGAAAGAGGATTCGTATGGCCTCTTAATGATGTTGTTTATGGAGATAAAGAGAAAGAGAGAAAACCTATTAAACAATTTATTAATGAAGTAAATAAATATCCTAATTTATTAACTATTATGTTAGCTATTGAAGGTTTAGTTAATAAAAGATCTATTCATGCTTCAGGTATTTATATTTATAATAATGGATTTTTAGAATATAATGCTATGATGAAAGCTCCTAATGGACAAGAAATTACTCAATTTAATATGAATGATTCTGACTATATGGGATCTTTAAAATATGATTTTTTAACAGTAGAAGCATTAGATAAAATTCGTGTGTGTCTAGATTTATTATCAGAAAATGGAGAAATAGAATATCAAGGAACTTTAAAAGAAACTTATGATAAGTATCTTCATCCTGATGTATTAGAATATAAAGATGCAAAAATGTGGAAACTTATGCATACAGGAGAAGTTATAAATTTATTTCAATTTGATACTCCTGTAGGTGCGCAATGCGCTAAGAAAGTTAAACCTAATTCTCTTGTAGAAACAGCTTCAGCTAATTCCTTAATGCGACTAATGGCAGAACATGGGATGGAACAACCTGTTGAAAAATATATTAAATTCAAAAATAATATATCTCTTTGGTATCAAGAAATGATCGACTATGGTTTGACAAAAGAAGAAATACAAGCTTTAGAAAGTTATCTACTTCCTGTTTATGGAGTAGCTAATACACAAGAAGATGTTATGGAATTAACTATGCATCCAAAAATTAGTAATTTTAATTTACAAGATGCCAATAAACTTCGTAAAGGGATAGGGAAGAAGAAAGCTTCTGTTATACAAGAGGCTAAAGATATGTTTTATGAGCAAGGTAAAGAAAATGGAGCAAGAAAAATTTTATTAGATTATATTTGGAATATACAAATAACTCCTCAACTTGGTTATGCTTTCTCTCGTAATCATACTGTCCCATATTCTACTATTGCTTTACAAGAATTAAATTTATATTATAAATATCCACATATATATTGGAATACAGCTTGTTTAAGTGTAAATGCTGGTTCTATATATGATGAAGATGATATAGAGGAGATTCAAAAAGCTACAAATTATGCAAAAATGGCTACTGCTATTGGAGATATTCATACTCAAGGGGTTAAAGTTTCTTTAGCAGATATTAATCGTTCTTCTTTTAGTTTTAAGCCAGATATAAATAATAATGAAATTATATTTGGATTAAAAGGAATTAGTAATGTAGGAGACGATTTAGTAGAGGAAATTATAAAAAATAGACCTTATAAAAATATAGATGATTTTTTAAGTAAAATTAAAATTAATAAAAGAGCTATGTTAAATTTAATTAAAGGTGGCGCTTTTGATAATTTATATCCACATTTACAAAGAAAAGAAATTTTAGAATTATATATACACATAACAGCAGACGAGAAAAAAAGATTAACTTTACAAAATTTTAATGGATTAATTCAAGCTAATTTAGTACCAGAAGAATTAGATTTTACTGTAAGAGTATTTAATTATAATAAAATACTAAAGAAATTTTTTAAAGTAGAAGATGATTTTATTTTAAATGATGAATCTATTTTAGAATTTTACATGGATAACTTCGATCAAAGATTATTAGAGATAAAAGATAATGTTTATTATATAAATCAAAAATTATTTGATAAACAAATATATCAAAAACAAATGGATATAGCAAGGACTTGGTTAAAGAAAAATTACAATAATTTATTAAATGAATATAATAAATTATTATTTACTGAAGAATGGAATAAATATTGTTATGGTAATATTAGTTTGTGGGAAATGGACAGTATTTCTTTTTATTATCATGAACATGAACTAGCATATGTTAATAAATCAAAATATGGAATTAGTAATTTTGAAGATTTACCTTATATTCCAGAAGTAGATTATTTTTTTACTAAGAGTGGAAATAATATCCCAATATATAAATTAACTAAAATTATTGGAACAGTAATTGGAAAAGATAAAACAAAAGGCAGTATTGCTCTTTTAACAGTAGGTGGAGTCGTTATGGTGAAATTTAGAAAAGAAATGTTTGCTTTTTATGATAAACAATTATCTGAAAAACAAGAAGATGGTACTAAAAAAATTATTGAAAAATCATGGTTTAATAAAGGAAATAAATTAATGATTACTGGATATCGTAGAGAAGATCAATTTATTCCTAAAAAATATGCGCGCACTCCTGGTCATCATTTATATAAAATAGAATCAATAGATAATGAAGGAAATATAGAATTAAGGGGGGAAAGATAATGATTAAACAAGTTATAGTGATGAGAAAAGATTTAAATATGAGAAAAGGTAAAATTGCTGCGCAAGCCGCTCACGCAAGTTTTAGTGCTATTATAAAAACTAGATTAATTGATAAAGATTGTTTTCCTTTTGAGATAGATGACAAAGGATTTATATCAATGGAAGGTTATAGTTTACTTGCTCAATGGTTGCGTAATAGTTATGCTAAAATTTGTGTATATGTTAATTCAGAACAAGAATTATTTGATATTTTTCATCAAGGGATAGACCGAGGCTATATAGTATCTATAGTTCAAGATAATGAATTAACTGAATTTAAAGGAATTCCCACTTACACTTGTTTAGCTTTTGAACCTTTAGAGAGTAAAGACATAGATAAAATTACTGGAAATTTACCTTTATATTAGGAGGAACTTATTTGAAAAATATAGTTGCTATATGTGGTAAGTCCGCAACTGGAAAAGATTCTTTGGTAAAAGATATTTTAAAAAAATATCCGAAAGAGTTTCATAAAATTATATCTTACACAACAAGACCTATGAGAGATAATGAAATAGATGGAGTTGATTATTTTTTTACTACAAGAGAACATATAATTGATTTAATTAGTAGTGGAGATATGTTTGAAGTTGTTAACTTTAATGATTGGGTTTATGGAAGTTGTAGGCATTCTTTATCTGATAGTAAAATTAATATTGGAGTTTATAATCTAGAAGGTATTGAATGTTTAATTAATGAAAAAAATTTTAATATTTTAATTTTTTATATTGAAACAGAACCAAAAGAACGTTTATTGCGTTCTCTTCTAAGAGAAAATAATCCAGATGTAAATGAAATTATTCGTAGATATAATGCTGATGAGAAAGATTTTATGGATATTGGAGGATTTCAAGATAGTATTGGTGGTATTGAATTTTTAAGTTTGCAAAATAATACTTTAGAAGATTATAAAAATGTATTAAAAAATATAGTAATTTATTCTATGAAATATTTTGAAAAAAATTGACATTTTTTAAAAAAAAATTTATAATATATAAGAAGGTGAAAAAATGATTTCAAAAAATGATTTAGATAAACAATTAGCAAGATCTCTTCCTCCATTAGGTTCTAATGAGTTAAAAGAGGTATGTAAAGATATTATTTTTTATTTAGATAACAAACAACCTTTTAGATATTTAATGTTACTTTCAAATGAACTACATTATTATACTATATTTGATACAGAAGAAATGATAACAAATATAGGGGTTGCAAATAAAATTATTAATTTTTTAACTAAAGACTCTTATTTAACTCGTGAAATTGGAAGTTTAAAATTGGTAGAAATTACAGAAGATTATATAGAAATATGGATTAATGATATTCATTTTGCACTATTCCCGTGTGATTCTTTTATAGTTGTAATGTGAGGCGATAAAGATGGAAGAATATATTTTTATATTTAAAACTAATTTTACTACTAATATGACAGCAGTAATTGTTAGTGGAGAATTGTTAGTAAGTACTTATTATTTTAAATCAAATATTGATACTTTAGAAACAATTCTTGAAACAGTAAAAGATTATATTCCTAAAAAAGTAATTTTAATAGGAAGGACTTCATTATTAAAGGAATTAGCAGATTATTACGAGAAAATGGAGGTAGAAATTGAATGGCGATAATTATGAAAACTGCACAGGAGATTTATGAAGTAGATACAGAAAATGAAGCTCAGAGTTTAATTGATGAGTTAAAGAAAGATTTTAATATAACTGCTACTTCAGTTACTTATAAATTTAAGAAAACTGAACAAAGAGAATATTATGTAGTTAAAGTTATGAAAACTTTTAATGAAGTAAATGAGGAATAAATAATGTCAATTCAATTTGAAAAGATAAGTAAGTATAAAAATTTAGATTTTTCGTTACCTCAGCGGGCAACAAAACATTCTGCTGGATATGACATTGCTATCATGGAAGATCGTATTGTACCTAGTATTTATAAAATTATTATAAAAACTATATTTAAACGATTTACTGATCCTAAATATATAGAACAAATATCTGAAACAAATATTGGACAATCTTTTAAATATTTTAATTCATTAAAAGATACTTTATCAAAAGAAGAAATGGAACAATATTTAATTGAAAAATTTACTAAATCTATTGTAGTAGACTTTAAAGAAGTATTAGATTTATTTAATAATCAATTTACTTTAGATTTAAATACAATGAAAACTTTCATTAAAGAAGAAAATAGTCAATTAGTATTATTACCAACTTATCTTAAAGCAAAAATGAATTCTGACCAAGTATTAAAATTATATATTAGGTCTTCAATTCCTTTAAATAATTATTTAATGTTAGGTAATGGGACTGGAATTATTGATGCAGATTATTATAATAATCCAGAAAATGAAGGCCATATCCAATTTGAAGTTATTAACTTTTCTCCTTTTGATATTTTTATTAAAAAAGGGGATATTATAGGGCAAGGAATCTTTGAAAAGTATAAAACAACTATAGATGATAAACCAGGAGGGGATCGCACTGGTGGAACAGGAAGTACAACAAACTAAAATTACTTTTTCTTTGGATCAGGCAACTTCTACTACTGGTTGGGCTGTTTTTGAAAATAATAGATTAATTGATTATGGAACTTATCATGCAGTTGGACAGACTCAAGAAAGAATAGATTGTATGAGGAATTGGTTCGTACAAAAACTTAATGAATTAACTTTAAATCCAAATATAGAATTAAGAGTTGTTCTTGAAGATATCCAAGTTCAAAGAAATGATGTAAAAACTTTTAAGACATTGGCACATTTACAAGGAGTTTTAATTAATATTGCGTTCAGAGAATTAAAAAATATAAATTATAATTTAAATATTTATTATTCTTCTGAATGGAAATCAACTTGTAAAATTAAAGGTAAAGATAGAATTACCCAAAAGAAAAATGCTCAACAATTTGTTTTAGATAATTTTAATATTAAAGCTCCAGAAGATGCTTGTGATGCAATTTGTATTGGATTTCATGATATTAAACAAACTGATGTTTTAAATTTTGAATAAGGGGGATTAAATGTTAAATATAAAAAATATAGAAGTATTTAATTTTGAAAATGCATTAAGAGGCATGCGCAATCCTTTAGAAAGTTGGGGACAATCAGATAGCGATTATACTTTAACTAGCGATTATATTTTAACAGAAAAAAATTTTCCCGTTTATTATAAAGGATATATTTCAATAGGAGAAAAAGATTATGATTTAGCATTAAAATTAATAATGGCTGGGTCGGATCATTCTAAATTTATGCGACAAATTTTTATTACTATGGATATTATAGCTCCTTTATACTGGTGGAAAGAAATGGATACTTATAAAGTTGGTACTGTAAGCAATAGTACAAGTACAATGCATAAATTGGGACATAGATTATTAAGTACTGAGGATTTTAGTTGGGATAAAATTACTCCATATCGAGATAATACTTTACATTATTTAAATAAAATGATTACTACTTGGAAACAAGGGGGATCAAAAGATAGAGATTTATGGAGGGAAATAATTCAAGATCTTCCTTCTTCATATAATCAATTGCGCACATGGTCGGCAAATTATCAAATATTAAGAAATATTTATTTTGCGAGAAAATCACATAAACTAAAAGAATGGCATAAATTTTGTGATTTTATAGAGTCTTTGCCCTATAGTGAATTAATAACAATTTCGAAGGAGGAATAAAATGAGAGACTTTCCGAAACGTTCAAGAACTGATCGAAATCTTTTGGGAGTTTGTGGTGGTATTGGAGAATATTTAAATATAGAACCTTTTGTTGTACGTTTATTTTTTATTCTTTTTACTTTATTTGGTGGTGCTAGTATTTTATTATATGTCATTTTAGCTTTATTAATGCCTTTAGAGGGGGAAAAGAATGAACAAATCATTAATACAACAAGACCATCAATACAAAATAATGATAGCGGCCCCGATACATCAGAAAGAAAAAATATTTAAAGAATATTTAAATAGCATTGATAATTTAATTATTCCAAATAATGTAACAATATTAAAATTTTTTATTTTTCATAATTGTTTAGAATTAATTCCTCTTGTAGAGGATAAAGAAGATGTTATGTTTGGGACTTATGAAACCCCACAAAAATATCAAACTAATGAAATTACTCATGTTTGGTCAAATGAAGCAGTAGTTCAAGTTATTAAAATGAAAAATGCTATAATTGACACATTTCTAAAAAGTGATTTTGATTATATATTTTTTATAGATAGTGATTTAATTTTAGATCCTTTAACTTTAAAAGTTTTATTAGAAAATGACAAAGATATTATTGCGGAAATTTTTTGGACTCAATGGCAACCTGAGCATGATTTAATGCCTAATGCTTGGGATTTTAATAATTATGAATTTAGAAGTTTAAATAGGCTAAAAGAGTGGAAAAAACCTGGAGTATATGAGGTAGGGATGACAGGTGCTTGCACTTTAATCAAAAGGAAAGTATTTGAAAGTGGAGTAAATTTTAGTCCTTTATATAATATAAATTATTGGGGAGAAGATAGACATTTCTGTATTCGTGCGGCAGCGCATAATTTTGATATTTGGATAGATACACATTATCCAGCAATTCATCTTTATAGAGAATCAGAATATGAAGAATATATAAAGACAAGAGGTATAAAATGATTCAAGCATCAAGAGTCTATTTTCAATGTGATAGATGTGGAGAAATTATTGAATATGAAGCAGATTTAAAAGGAACTGAATATTTTCTTAAAAATAAATGTTGGAGTATTACACTCCCTCAAGCAGGATATCCTAGTAAATTTGATGGACAAAAAATAAATTTTGATGTATGTGATAATTGTTTATATGAAATTATTGATAATTTTAAATATAAATCTCGAATTATCAGAGAAGACTAAGGAGGATATATGGTAAAAAATAAAAGATTAGGTTTATTATTAGTATTAATTATGTTGTTTTCTATGTTTATAATGACAGGAGCTGCAAGTGCTGAAGTTGATTATATTGATGTTGGATCTGGATATACCTATGTAAAAGCTGGAGAAGATGATCAATCAATAGGAGATATTTATCTTACCTATAATGAAGGATTTATTGAAGGTGCTGAGGATTATAGAGTTACTATTACCCTTATAACTGATGGTGTTTCTTTTGATAATGGAGAAAATGAATTAGATTTTGATACTAAAAATCCTATATTAAATGATTTAAAAATTGATGTAGATGATGATGTAACTGGTAATATAGTTTGTGAAATTCAAGCATTCGCAATAAATCCTAATATGGATAGTGAAATTGAAAAACAAACTATAGCTAAAGTGGATACAGATGATTTAATAGTAAGAGATATTAATAAATTAAAATCAGTTCAAATTGGAAGTAAAGAAACTGCTGCAAATATTACTATAAAAGAATCTGGAATTAGTGGATTTAATGGTCAGGATATTAAATTTACTATTCTTACAGATGGAGTAAGATTTAATGATGATTCTTCTTTTAATAAAACAATAGATTTTTATGAGATAAAAGATAAAACTTATATATTTAATTATGATGGAACTACTGGACAGGATACTATAATTTTTACTCCTGTACTAAAAGTACTCCCTTCTATTGATGAAGGTGATATTATTAAAATTAAAGTAAGTGGAGATAATATAGAATCAACCATATTAGAGATTGCTAAAGTTACAAGTCAAGAAGATTATTCTATTAAAATTATAGATCAATATGAAGATATTCTATATAGAGGCCAAGAAGGAATTTTAGATGATGTTATTATAAAAATAGAACCAGATGTTGATTGGTCTAATTTTGAATATTTTACAATTACTTTACCTGATGAAGTGTATTTTGATGGAAATGATCCTATAAATATTAATACTATTTTTGAATTAGAGGATATATATAATGATGATCAAACTGCTTGGTTTACTATTGATAGTAACTTAGATGATGTAGTAAAATTATCTAATTTTAAATTGAAAATTAAAGATGCTGTAATTGGAGATTTAAAAATTGAATTTAATGGAGATATAGAAGGTAGTTATATTATTGGGAAAATTAATTCTTCTATTAATATAAATACAACACCTATTATAATTTCTAATTTACAAAATGTTGTTAATGGCTCAGATATAGAAATTGTTGAAAATGAAGATGGAGCTTTGCAAGAAGGTATCTTAGAATTTATTCTTCCTAATGGAGTAGAATTTGATTCTAAACCAGAAATAAAAGTTACCAATGGAAATATTGACATTGATGATATAAAATTAATTAATAACAATAGAGTTTTAAGTATAGAAATTGAAAATGATAGCAGTGATGCTAGTACTATTCTTATTTCTAATATAAAATATAATATTATTAGAAATTTTTATAATGATATATATATGAATGTTGGTTATGAAGATGAAGATTCTTTCTTAAAATTTAATATAGGAACTACTCGAGATAAACCTATTACACAATATACAGTAGGTTCTTCTACTTATATTGTTAATAATCAAGAATATACCTCTGTAAATCCTAGTTACATAGAAAATGATAGAACTTATTTGGCTATTCAAGATATAGCAGTAGGATTAGGTATAAATCCTGTAAATGTTTTATGGAATGATAGTAATAATACAATTACTTTGATTAAAGATACTAAAATTGTTCAACTTCAAATAGGAAGTAAAATAATGAATATAAATGGAATTTCTGTAAATATGGATGTTGCTCCTGAAATTAGAAATGCGCGAGCTATGTTACCTATTGGATATGTAGCACAAGCTTTTGGTTCAGAAGTCATTTGGAACGGGATAAATCAAACTATTACTGTGAAATAGACAAAAAAATAAAGGGGATGACTATTAAAGTCATCCCCATTTTTTTATTTAATAAAGAGATTTGTAAGTTACTCCTTCTATAATAAATAAACAATGCCAACCTGGTTTTACTAAATAATAATAATTAATATTATCCCAATTTATTGTTCCAGATCCAATTCCACTATAAGTACCATTACCTTCAAAATAATTATTATTGGCAGTTATTGTTACTAAATTATTTGAACCTTCATAATGTCCTAGCCCAAACATTAAACCATAACCTTTATTATATAAAAATTTACAATTTTGAATTATTACATCTTGCATATATTCATTTATATTATTTGGCTCCATATCTATTCCTGCTTGAGGTTTAGTGCCATTTGTATTTTTAAAAACGGAATTTTGGACTAATATATTTTTTGCACTAATTATAGATAATCCTTGTCTTCGATTATTATCACAAATAACATTATCAATTATTATATTAGAACAATAATTTTGTATAGTATTACTTCCTATATAAATTCCATCTCCCCAACAATCACTAATATATATATCTTTAATAGTAACGTTATTAGAGCCAGTTAAAGAGATACCCATACCATGTTCTCCAGTTATTACAGTATGAGTTTTTCTATCTCCTATAAGTTTTCCTCCTGTTATAGAAGAATTAGATATACCGCCTCCTCTAATAATTGCATAATTATAATTACTAGTTGGAAGACCTTGTATAATTGCATCTGGAGCTAAGATTAGGTCTATATTACTTAATAAAACTATAGCTCTATACCCATCTAGATTTGTATAATAAGTTCCTTTTGGTATATAAACAGTTCTAACTTTAGTGGCAGCCGCAGATTGAATTGCTTTATTAATAGCTATTGTATCATCAGTTAAATCATTCCCCGTTGCTCCATAAGTTACTACATTATAACTATTTGCTGGAGGTATTACTGGAGGGTCTGGAGGTATTACTGGAGGGTCTGGAGGTATTACTGGAGGGTCTGGAGGTATTACTGGAGGGTCTGGAGGTACTACTGGAGGTACTACTGGAGGTACTACTGGAGGTACTACTACTAGAGGCAAACTATTAATATGAAAAACTATTGTAGCTTTAGTACTTGCTTTATTTTTAGTTAATAATAATACAACATTAACAGTTTCTTCTTTTGTTCCTAAAATAATTTTATTACCTTCTATTAAATTTGAACTTTCAGAAAAAATTGTTGCTTCAACGTCTAAAGAGTTAATTTCAGAAGTAATAAAAGTTTTAATTAAATCATCAACTTTTTCTGTTACTTCTATTGTTCCTAAATTACTTAATATTGCCTTAGCTTTATTTACACTTCCTCTGTCACTCGGCGCGCTAAAAGCACATCCAGGTAAAGTAAATAAAAATAAAATCAGAACAAAAAAAGTTATAAATTTATTATTTTTCAATTTATTTTCTCCCCTATTATTCTGCTTGAAAAGCTAAAATTAAAGCTTTGCCTTTTTCTAAAATAGCTTCTTTACCAAATTTTAAAGCAACTAATCCAGCAATAATAAAGAAAATTCCTTTTATTTCTGGTGAGGCTAACCCTAGAACTGCGAGCATCATTAAAGCACCCATATATGGAAATACATTGGTTTTTAGAAATTGAGGGACTAAAGCAATATCAAAAGTTCCAGATTTTAATGCCAAAAACCATCCCATAAAAGTATCTGCTAAAATAAATACCATAACAGAAATTAACATATTGACTATATCAACATTATTAATTAATAAATTATTTAAAAATTCCATTTTATACATTCTCCTTTTTAATTATCAAGAGAGTAAGAAATTAATCTTACTCTCTTGATTTAATATTAAATATTTGGTATAAATCCTGAACGAACTACAGTCATTTCTCCTGTAAGTGCCACTTCTTTTTGGGTATTTAAAGTAATTTTTGCTTCATGATAATATTTTCCTAATAAATCATCTGTTTCTGTGTTATATAAATAAATTTTAAATTTACCATCTACTCCAAGAGGAACTTCTATTCCAGAAACTGTAGTTTTAGTTAAAGAAGCTGTTGTGTCTGTAATACGTTTTTTACATATCCATTCAATTTCAGCTCCCGTTAGATCACTTATTCTTCCTTCTTCGGTTTCATATACAACTACTTCAATAGATTTGTCTTCTCCTTGCCAAATTGTAAAATCTTGCGCGAGAGCGGTCATTTTAACACTCCTTTTAATAAAATATTTTCTATAAATCCTTTTAGATTGATATTAGAATTAATTAATCCATATAAATTAATTTTATCTATATAACCTTTTAATATTATATCAAGAGTATCATTATTAAAAATAATAATATTTCCATTGATTTGAGTATAAGAAGTAATTATTCCAGTTAAAGCTAGAATACTTGTCTCATATTCAATTTGATTTGCTAATATAATTTGAATTTTATTAGTTTCAATAATTGTTTGTATATCAGATTTAGTTTGTAAAATTATTATATCTTGTTGTTTATTATCTATATTTATTTTAATTTCTGTTTTAGTTTGCGATGTTGATAAAATTTCAGATTTATTGGTTTCATTATATTGTTGATTTGATGATGTAATTGTTAATATATTAAATTTTGTTTTATTAAAGGATAATTTATTAAATATGGGGAACACCCCCCCTAAATTAAAATGAGTAATAAAAACGCCCCGAAGGGCAACTGTTTTATTTTAGATAATAGATTAACTGCTAAAAGTTAACAACTTACCATGTCACAAAAAAATAGCCCCCCAAGCGGAG
>Ga0116171_10000135_pt1 | contig 74662 bp, 66 predicted proteins | sample AD_JPNHW2_MetaG_FD_89798 | JGI IMG/M metagenome (GOLD analysis project Ga0116171, IMG submission 89798) | Active sludge microbial communities of municipal wastewater-treating anaerobic digesters from Japan - AD_JPNHW2_MetaG | ecosystem: Engineered > Bioreactor > Anaerobic > Digestate | place...
ATCAAACTCTTCATTGTAAAATTTGATCTTAAATGTTCTCAAGATTTACTATTCTTCTCAGGTTATTGACAAGAGATATTCACTCTTTTCTTACCTTCTTCAATATTTTCAAAGAACTTGTTTCTTGTTTTCCCATCATTTCAAATGGGGTTGCAAAATTACTCACTTTTTTATTATCTCCAAATTTATTTTCACTTTTTTTTAAAATATTTTTTAAAATATTCATTTTCAGCGATATCCATTTGAAAATATTTTAAAGAACTCTTTTTTCAACCCTGTTTTGTAATCGGGAGTGCAAAGGTAAACTCTTTTTTTGATTTACAAGTTTTTTTTTTACTTTTTTTTTATAAAATTTGAAAATATTTTGTAAAAGCCTGTAATACTGCGAATAACATTTACAAAAAAAAGTGTAATTATTAATTTTCCCAACTTATACAGTATTATAATACGATAAATTGACGCATTACCATTTTTAGTTTTAATTTAGCATCTTGTAATTAATCCTTAAATGATGAAAGTAGTTTTCAACCGCTGCCTGATAATTTTACTATATAGTTTATTCGCTCTGAACACTGGCGTTACAGCCCAGGAGGATGTCGAAAAAGTAACAGATGTGGATTATAAGGAAAATTTTAAAAACACTTTTTTTACGGGAGGAAACCTCGGGTTACAGTTCGGCACTGTCACGATGATCGATGTTTCGCCACAATTCGGATACTATGTACTTGAAAATATTTCGCTCGGAGTGGGTTTTACTTACCAGTTCATTGCCGACCACAGGTATAAACCCGCCGCTATCATGCATGTGTTGGGCGGAAGAGTTTTTACAAACCTGCACTTCCCCTTTTACAACAGTATCTTTGCGCATGGCGAGTATGAATATATGGCGTACAAAACCAATGTTTTCAGCTCAAGTATGTTGCCGGAGTGGATCACATTGTCAAATGTACTGGCAGGAATAGGCTACCGGCAAAGGGTTTTCGGTAGGTCGGCCATTACTTTTATGATCCTTTGGAATTTCAATGAATCACAATATAACCTGTATAGTAATCCGGTGATCAGGATGGGGGTTGATATTGGGCTATAAAAAAAAAGCAAATTGTGGACTCATCCGATGATCAGGATGGGGGTTGATATTGGGCTATAAAAAAAAGTATAAAAAGAAAGGCTTGCCGATGTGGGCAAGCCTTTTCATTTAATAATAATATCATTTTAATTACTTCATTCACCTTATTCCTTCACAAATTTCATCATAGTGATATTATCCGTATTGTCAAATTTGATCAAATACAAACCATTAGCCAGATTGCTTATGTCGATCATATTAATTCGGGGTTCTTCCCTAATTAACAATTTTCCACTGACATCATAAATACTTATAACAGTCTCACCTTTTAGTCCATCAATAAAAAGTGTTTTAATAGCAGGATTGGGATATATGCTGATCCCCGAATCACCAGAGATATTGTCAATCGACGAAATTACATAGTCTAGGGTGTTTGAGTTTGCCGAACTACATCCAATTAAGGTAACAACTACATAATAGTTTCCATTCTGTGTTGGCTGATATTTCTGACTGGTGGCTCCGCCTATTAAACCTGTTCCGGTTTTATACCATTGGTTACCTGTGGCTGCGCTCGAAACTAAAGTATCAAAAACTTGAGTAATTACCGGTGTAGCAGGAATAGGATTTACTAATACATTTTGCGTATAGGTAGTAGAACAACCATCAGGATTGGCGACAATCAGAGTGGCTGTGTATGTCCCCGCGGCGGCATATGTATATGTTTTATTTCCAAGGGTTGTAAACTCGTTGGTGCCATCTGAATTCATATCCCATTTATAGGTTGTTGAGCCTAGAATGTTTGTTGACAAATCCGTAAAATGCGATACACTTCCCTGGCAAACGGTATCAACCGAAAAATATGCAACAGGAATGGATGAACAAATAATAATTTGTCGTGTATCGTAATGACTCCATCTCTTCATGGCGTCTTTAACGCGGAAATTAATAGTATGTGGTCCGGCAGTTAATGCAGCTGTTGGCACATCCACACTTGATAATATAGTATCTCCCGGTATGATGCCCGCTACAGCTGTTCCAAGTCCAACAGTCGGATCAGTATCAATAAAGAACTCCATACCTGTTAATTGAGGTTGCACAGGCATGGCCACCGGTGGCGAAGTATCATAAACATATAACAGTTGGTTTTCAGTTAAGCCCCATTGATTGTTTAAATCTTTTGAGCGATAATATAAACGATGAAATCCAACGCTTAAGCCTAGTGTAGAAACATTCATGGTTACAGTTGCGGTATCATTGATTCCCGTTGCAGGAACCTGAATTCCTAAGCCCGGGCCCGGATCGGTATCAAAAAAATACTCGAATTTCGAAAGTTGTGCCTGCACAGGTGGATAGGATGATGGAGCAGTGGTGGAGTATACATACAAAAGGGTGTTTTCGGTTAAGCCCCATTTTGCATTAATATCCTGAAACCGGAAATATAAGCGATGAAAACCAACACTTAGTCCGTTGGTAGAAATATTCCCGGTAAAAACTCCTGTATCACCAACCTGAGTTATGGTAACCTGTGTGGCTAAACCAACCCCCGGATCGGTGTCGAAAAAATATTCCGCTTTGCTGGTTTGCGCTGTTAGTGCAGAGCAAACACAAAGCAGCACGATTAATATGTAAATTGACTTTTTCATATCTTTTAAAATTGAATTATCAATTAATCGTGTTTCTGGCCTTTTACAGTTACATTAATTGTGGCATTGCCCACGGGCACTGAGCTGGGCCCATTAATATTCATGCTTTTAACGAAGGGAATTTCGGGCATACCGCTTAATGGAAATATATTGGTAAATGGATATGAGCCACCACTGGGGCCTATATCTGTTCCATCGGTCCCGGCATTTTTGCAGGGAGAAGAGGTGTGAACCATATAATTATTTGTGAGAGCAAAGGGACTTCCCGTTACATTTAAAAATACAGGATCCTGATTTATAATATTTCCGGAACCCACATTGCTGCCATAAGGTAAAGTATTATTATTATTTACACAATTATAAGTCAAATTATTATTAAAAGTACATAAAGTACCAACTGATTGTGTAGTTCCTCCCAGGTTTGCTTCATAAAAAATATTGTTACTAAATACAGCATTTGACACTGGCCAAACTCCATCTGAAAAACCAGTTCCATTTAAGAATAAATTATTTTTTATTATTACGGATGACAAATTAATTTGACCAATAGAACCACCACCTGTAAAAATATTATTTGCAAAAGTAATTCCGCCACAATAATTTAGTGGACAATTACTATAAATAATATTATTTATAATTAAGCAATTGGTGAAATAACTAACTGATGTACCTTGCAAGCTTATATTTACAGTGTTTCTTGCAATTACCACACCTGTAACAAGTGCAGTAGCATTACATCCAATACCTAAATTATAAAAACCCTCAATTCGTGTATAACTTGAACCATTTGTAAGTGTAAAACTGGCTATTGCAGTTTGTGTTGTTTGCCTTTGAGGGTTGTAACCAGGACCAAGAATAGTTAACTTCTTATTTATGATGCAGCTTCCATAACTGTTTGGTGATCCATTCACCAATATAGTATCTCCAGCAAAAGCTGCAGCTACTGCAGCAGTGATGGTAGTGTACGTTCCCGGGCTACCCGGCAATGGTGTGTTGTTGTTAACTGTTAAAATGGTTGCATGCCCATTGTTATATAAGATAACAGTGGCAACCAACATAAGAATAAATGTAATTTTTTTCATGTTTCTTTGTTTGATGATTATTAAATTCCCGTTTTTTCAAGTGGGTTCTGGTCTCCACATTATTTTTAAAAAAAAGTGTAGTAAAAAAAACCTCAAATCCGAAAATACTGAAATACATAAAAGATTGCATAATTTGAGTTCATACCTCAATGTGAACGCCCACTTATTGAGAATTGTCAGTTTCCCGAAATAGGAATAATAGCAAACACTTTTCATTTTTTAATATGTTGTAAAGAACGAAGTAATCTTTTGTTTGTGATTTTACAATGACAAATATAATATAAAAATATTACGTTGGTAATATTTTAACAATTTTTTTTATGCTTAATCAAATGACAAAAAAAGAGTGCAACCTAAGCCGCACTCCGATAAAAATAAGATTTCAGTAAACGGCACATGGCCGGTGGTTTTCTTTACTTGAAAATTGGAAATTGAAAGTTGAAAGTTGAAAATTAATAAAATGATCAATATTCAACGTACAATGCTCAATGTGCAACAATTGATTGGTCTGTTACACAGATCTTAAAACCTCCACCAACAGATCCCAGCATTTCTGCACCGTATGTATCTCGATCTTTTCGCCGGGGGCATGAACGCCCATGAGTGTAGGGCCGAAAGAGATCATATCCATACCCGGGTATTTTTCACCAATCAATCCGCATTCCAGTCCTGCGTGTATTGCTTTAATCAGCGGGTCGGAACCATAAAATTTTTTATATGACTTTTTTGAAACTTCCAGCATCTTTGAATTCAGGTTGGGTTTCCATCCCGGATAGCCATCAGCGTGGGTAATTTTAACACCTTTATGCTGAAAAGCACAATCCACCATATCCACCATATCTTGTTTGGCCGATTCGATAGAGCTGCGCTGGCTGGTGGCTATCTTGATTTCATTGTCTTTCAATAACGGGATTTCCTTATCATCGGATTCATCTTTCTTATCTCCTTTCATTTTTACCGAAGCAAGATTGGTTGAGGTCTGCACCAGCCCCTCAATGTCGGGCGACATGGTGATTACTCCATGCGGACAGGCGTACAGACAATTTAACAAGGTTTGCTGGGTTTTTAAATCAAGAACGGACAAAGGCTTTTTCGCAGCGGTGCATGTGATATTCAGTTTAGGCTCATTGGTCAGGTATTCGGCCTTTATATTGCCGGCCAGTTTATTGAAATAATCTGCAAACTCAGTCATTTTTTCTTTGGGGACCATACAGACACTTTTTCCTTCACGGGCAATAGCATTCCTCAGGTTTCCAGCCTTAATATAAGCTACTCTTACTCCGAATTTATTTGAAATATTCCACAAGATACGGTTGAGTATTTTTACAGCATTTCCCCTGTTTTTGTTGATGTCTTCGCCTGAATGGCCTCCCTGAAGGTCGCTGACAGCGATCAATACTGCTTCATGTTTGGCAGGAACAGGCTCTTTTTTATATAAGAAGCGCGCTACAGTATCGCCGCCGCCGGCACATCCAATGGTGAATTCCCCGTCTTCCTCGGAATCGAGGTTGATGAGCATGCGGCTTTTCAGAAAACCGGGTTTTAACGAAAATGCGCCTTTCAGCCCTGTTTCCTCATCTACCGTGAAAAGGCATTCGACAGGGCCGTGCTCAATAGTATTATCAGCGAGGATGGCCATCTGCATGGCAACACCTATGCCGTTGTCGGCACCGAGGGTTGTCTCTTTGGCTATCAACCAGCCTTTTTCAACAACCGCCTTAATAGGATCCTTTTCGAAATCATGACTGATGTTGCTGTTCTTTTCACAGACCATATCCACATGGCTTTGCAAAACCACCGAGGGAAGCTTTTCTTTTCCTTTTGTGGCAGGTTTGCGGATAAGCACATTGCCTACTTCATCAACCATGGTTTCGAGTTTATGTTTCTGGCCAAAAGCTTTCAGGTATGCGCTGATTTTTTGTTCTTTGCCTGATGGCCTTGGTATCTGCATTATTTCATCAAAATACTCCCATACAGATTTGGGTTTGAGTTTTAGAATTTCCTGGTTCATATTTATTTAGTTTTAAGTTACACGTTCAAAGTTCAATGTTATGAGTTATGAGTTATGAGTTGGGAGTTGGGAGTTGGGAGTTGGGAATTCAATGCTCGGAGTTTATCCGTTACATTTTATTTCAAGCATTTTTGTTGCAAAAGTTTTTCCGTATTCAACACAATTTTTCAAATCTTTTTCCGAAGGTGTAAATTTAACAAAAATATTATCAGGGATCAGGTTTGTTTTTAAAGTCGCCAGATTTGTCTCGATGATCTTCTGAGCTTCGCCACTCCAGCCGAAAGAGCCAAAACATCCGCTTAGTTTGCCCTTTTCTCTTAAAGGGCTCATCAAAGCAAACATAGTGTATATCTGGGGCAGCGTATTTTGGTTTATCGTGCAACTGCCAATAATGATCCCACTGGCTTCTGTAAGTTTTTGGCTCAATTCGGCAGCAGGCATTTTTTCTATATCGCAAAGGTCGGCCTCAATTCCTTCAATTTGTGAAACGCCCTTAGCAATGCTTTCCGCTAACATTTTTGTTTTGCCATAAGCTGAGACATAAGCGATGAATACCCTGCCCTGTTTCGGGAAAGAAAGGGTTTCACGGGCATATTTTTCAGAAAGATCGACATATTTTCCCCAGTCGTGAGTGAGTAAGGGACCGTGACCTGTGCATATGGCGCGGATATCCAGTGAACGGATTTTTTCAATCGCTTTCAGCATGTATTTGCTGAAAGGTTTCAGAATGACATCAAAATAATATTTGAAGGCCTCATCAAAATCACCGGCTTTATCGTCATACATTTCCTCGTGGCAGTAATGCGCACCAAAAGAATCGCAGGTAAACAATACCTTATCTTCTTCCAGGTAGGAATACATGGAATCGGGCCAGTGAAGGTTAGGAGCGCCGATAAACCGCATAGTTTTGTTTCCAAGGTCAAGGGTATCGCCATCTTTGACAATGATATGCGGAAACTCCATGTTCATCAGGTCGGTCATATAACGGATCACATTGCCTGTACCCACGATCTTTGCTTTCGGAGCAATCTTAAGCAGGTTTATTGCATTGCCCGAATGATCGGGTTCCGTATGATTCATAATGATGTATTCGATCTCTTGAGGATTTACGACCTTCTTAAGTTTTTCGAGATAAACATCCCAAAATTTTTCTTTGGTGGCCTCAACGACAGTTTTTTTCTCTGCATTAATAAAATATGAGTTATAGGTCGTACCATATTTTGTTTCCATCACTATGTCGAAAGTGCGGATATCACGATCCAGCACCCCGATCCATTTCACATCATCCGTGATGTTGAGTATTTTGTTATCATCCATATTGTATTGATTAAAATTAAAATTCAAACTCTATCTGGATAGCCCCAGGAAAATCATTTTTACCTTTAGGTTTTTTAGGGCCTTTTTTTCCGGTATTCTCCGTTTTTTCTTTCGGGGAAAGTTCATCCTTATCATCGGTTGAAAGTTCCGGCGTTGTCGCCTTTTCAGGCAAAGATTCAGGTGTTGATTCCTTTTCCGGTTTGGCTTTTACCGCTCTGGATTTTTTTACAGGCTGGACAGGTTCTTCCTTTGTTTCAGGTTCTTCAGGGATTTCCGTTTCTTCTTCAACAATTATCTTCTTCAATTTAATCCCGGGTCCGGGGTCTTTATCTTCAGTTTTATCCTTTTGTTTTTCTTCAGGATTTTCTTCCGATTTTTCTTCAGGTTTTTCCGGCTTTTCATCCGGGTTTATTTGAGGATTTTCTTCATCAATATCTGTAATGATTTGCTGTTCTGTCTCAGGTAAGGATTCTTCTTCGATTACCTCAGGAATGATGCGGGTTATGGTCAGTATCGTATTGTTCGACAGCCTTTTTCCTTTGGCTTTATAGCTCTTAACGCCAATAAACTCAACCAGGTCAATAGTTTCTGATGGCTTGCTTCGCGAGTTTTTCATTTCATAAGTAAGTTCCACCGAAGGATTTTTTTCCGGCATAAATTCTACCAAATGCGAGCCCTGGCTTTCACTGATGAAGCATGACTTTTTATCAGTAAACTCCACATTGAACCTTTTGGCAAAGGAATAGCCCAGCTCACCATCAAAATAAATCACCGTATAAACCTTTTCGGGCTTGTATTTCTCAATAATAAAGAGGTCTTCATCGAAATGGATCGACAAGTCGTTGTTATAAATTTTGAAATATCCTGATTTCATGAATGTGATGATCTTGTCTTCGGGCTCAAAAGCTCCCAGCAACCTGCCGCGCTGTTCCGCATTCAGGCGGTTCACGGTGTCGTCGAACCAAACATCACGGGCGCTGAGGGTCGATACTCCGGAGTCCTTCAGTGTTATTTTTCTTACCGGATTTTTGGTGAGGATATTTCCTATAGAGCCTCTGCCTTTGATAGCCAGAGTGCTGAAATCAAAATCAAAAGACAGTATTTTAAGGCGGGGTTTCGGCCTTAAACTCACGGTTATTATTTCGGCTTCCCCATTAGGATTTGCTGTGAAGTACAACACTTTTGAATCAGCTTTGCCTTTGGTAAGCACATATTCTTTATCCCGATTCACGCCATGCACGGCAAAGCGCTTTACCATGGCAGAACCGTTCTTTCCGTCTCTGTAAACCATGTTGTATATGGTTCGCTCGTCGTTTCTCTTATATACCGCCGCGTAAATAATATTTTTCCCGACAAAGACCTTATCGGCAACCTTTGTCAGCATGAAAGTCCCGTCTTCCCTGAAAGTCAGGATATCATCAATATCGGAACAATCGCATACATACTCATCTTTTTTCATCCCGGTGCCGATAAACCCTTCTTCGCGGTTCATATACAGTTTCTGGTTTGCTATAGCCACCATTGTCGCCTGGATCACATCAAAATTCTTTATTTCGGTCTTGCGCTCCCTTCCCTTGCTGTATTTCATTTTTATGCGCTCGTAATAAGTTATCGCGTAGTCGACAAGATGGTCAAGATCATAATCCACCTGATCAATATCATCTTTTAAGGAGCTGATGATATCCTCAGCTTTATCGGAATTGTATTTTGAAATACGGTCGATTGGGATCTTCCGCAAATGGTGAATATCTTCGATGGTCACATCACGTATGAACAAATTGGAGTAAGGCTTCAGCCCTTTATCGATCACATCGTCGATTTCTTTGTCTGTTTTGGATTTACGCATGAGCTGGTACACTTCTTTTTCGATAAAGATGCGTTCCAGCGTAGCAAAATGAAGTTGTTCGAGGCATTCGGCTTTTTCTATCTCCAGTTCTCTCTGAAGCAGGTCAAGCGTATGCTGCACCGATTTTTCAAGTATTTCGTGAACCGTGATAAAGCGGGGTTTCTGATCATCAATAATGCAGCATATAGGGGATATACTGGTTTCGCAGGCAGTGAATGCGTAGAGGGCGTCAATGGTAGTATCGGGGGAAACTCCTGGGGCCAGATGAATAAGTATTTCAACTTTTGCAGCGGTGTTATCCTCAATTTTCCGTATTTTGATCTTGCCTTTATCATTTGCAGCCACTATGCTTTCGATCAGGGACACCGTGGTTGTCCCATAAGGAATTTCATTGATAACAAGGGTTTTCTTGTCTTCCTGGGATATTTTGGCCCGTATTCTTACCTTTCCTCCCCGGGCGCCATCGTTGTATTTTGAAATATCCACCATGCCGCCGGTAGGAAAATCGGGCAGGATCTCAAATTCTTCGTTTTTCAGGTGTTTGATACAGGCGTCGATGACCTCAATGAAATTGTGCGGCAATATCTTCGAAGACAAGCCTACACCGATGCCTTCCACGCCCTGGGCCAGTAATAACGGGAATTTTACGGGTAAGGTTACCGGCTCCCGGTTTCTCCCGTCGTAAGAGGCCTGCCAGATGGTAGTTTTCGGGTTAAACACCACTTCGAGGGCGAATTTCGAGAGGCGGGCTTCTATGTACCTTGGCGCGGCCGCGCTGTCGCCAGTCAGAATGTTGCCCCAGTTTCCCTGAGTATCTATGAGCAGATCTTTCTGCCCGAGGCCCACCATGGCTTCGCCGATGGAGGCATCACCGTGTGGGTGATATTTCATGGTATTCCCGATAACATTGGCCACTTTGTTGAAACGTCCGTCGTCGAGCTCTTTGAGCGAATGCAGTATGCGGCGCTGAACAGGTTTCAGGCCATCGAGGATATCAGGTACGGCACGGTCGAGGTTTACGTACGAGGCGTAATCCAGAAACCAGTTCTTATACATGCCCGAAAGGTGCATGGTCTTGGGAAGCACTTCATTCTCCCCGCCTGCTTCCTCAGGCTTGTCCTGGTCTTCTTCGCCTTTTAATATCTCGTCGTCCATAAATTACTGCCTATCATTTCCATAAACGCAAAAGTACAACTTCTGAAGCAAGAAACAGCAATGCGAGCAACACAAAAGTTTTCCACAATTTTTTCCCCTGGTTCAATTCGGCCACCACCGTTGAGAGCGATTTTGCTTTCCCTTCAAGAAGCGTGGTATTTTTCAGATTATTTTTGTCGATAAAACTATTTATTTCATCCTGTGTAAAGCATTTCATATCCGATTCCGCTTTATCATAATTGAAAGCTATCCCTGTTATAGGATCGCTGTTTGTCAGCAAATAATTTCCGTTGTCCTTTACCTGATCATTCAGCAGCAGGGATATCCGACCGTAATAGTTTTGCAACTGTGGAACAATTTCATCGTTTCCTGCCGTATTTCTTAATTTCAGCACCATGTCTTTTTCACCTTTCACGGCAACAGGTACTTCCACAATGTTGTCCCTTCCGATAACATAATAAAGGCGCGGCTGCATGCGGCTCATCATGGCTATTTTGTAAAGGGTTGGAACAAACAACGCATGTTTCGGGAAATTGCTGAATTCCGTATTTAAAGGAACAGACAAAAGAAATACCTTTCCATTGCCGCATTCCTGAATACTTAAAAAAGGCTCCCCATTCTGAAGTTTCATGAGGAAATCCTGTGCCGATTGGCTGATACGGCTCACCGAATAATAGGATGTCACCTTTGGAAGATCAATATTCTGAGGCACGCTTTCGAAAACATCGGCATAAACAGGGTTGTTAAGATTGATATCGGCTATTTTCTGAGGGACTTTGTTCAATGCCGTATAATAATTGGCACCCATCGAAGAAAGAAATTTTTTGTAATTTTCTAAATTCATTTTTGCCGGAGGAATCACAAATAAATGTCCGCCGTTGCCCACAAATTTCTGAAGCTCTTCGGTCAAGCCGGAAGAAACTTCACTAATTTCGTTCATGATTATTAAGTTACAGGAGGCTAACGAATTATAGTCCACCTGATTCACCGAAACATTTTGGAACATAAAAGCCGAATCGCCGGCTAACAATGAATTCAGAAATATATTGCTCTGAGTACCATTAATGCAGACAACAGGAACCGAGGTCTTAATGTCGTATGAGAAATAAAATTTATCATCAAAAGTGACCGGGCTGTCCGTTATTTCTATTGTGCCATGATGAATGCCGGGTTCTTTGTCCAGGTATGTGATGATCGTCCCCGCAGAACTGTTGGGCGCAATATTCAAACTGGTGACGGCTTTCTGAATATTGTTTATGCTGAGTTTCAGCGGTACTTTTTCTGCCATGACATCCGAATTATTTCTTACAGAAACATAAAGCTTTACTGTCTGTCCGCTCAGATGCACCGGTGATTCGAACCAGCAGGAATCGATGCTGAGGTTATCGGATTTATTTGATTTTACCGGGATCAAATAATAAGTATTCGCAGTATCAGGCTCAAGCTGCGGAAGAAAACTGGTGGTTTTCTGAAAATCGGAGATCAGATATGCCATATGGCTGCTGCCGGCTCCTTCGCTGAAGCTTTCGGATTGCCGCCGGATGACATCGGGCAGGCTGCGGCTTACAGGGCTTAGTTCCACCTCGCGGAGCTGGGCAGTCAACTCTTCACGGTTGACAAACTGCCGGTGGCGTGCTTCAAAATCGTTGGTAAGTAGCTGAAAATGATCCGCACCGCGGTATGCAGCAGCAATTTCGGCGGCCTTGACCTTTGCTTCTTCGAGCAGGGTACCCCTTCCCCCTTCGGCCTGCATACTGAACGAATTATCGATATAGATACTGATGTAATTTACCGCTTTTGGATTTACAGCGTTTTTGCTGAGCGGAATATACGGCTGGGCAAAAGCAAATACCAGCGCAATAATAGCAAGAATACGCAAAGCCAATATGATAAGGTGGCGGAGCTGAGATTTCTTTTTGGTTTCCTGCTTGACTTCTTTAAGAAAGCGGACATTCGTGAAATACACTTTTTTGTATTTACGGAAGTTGAACAGGTGAATGATCACCGGAACAGCCACGGCAAACAAGCCAAAAAGGAAATATGGGTTAAGAAAAGCCATGTAGAAAATAAAAGGCAAATGTAAATATTTTTTGTTTAGTAAAAAATTCCAAAAACCAAATCTTACCTGCGAAACAACTTCTCCGGATAAGAGAACTGCTTCATTTGTATTTTGTTTTATTTATACTTTAGAAAAAGGCTGATTGAGCATCATAAAAAAAAGCCCCTGAGGGCTTTTTTTATTGTTTGTTTGCTTTTTTTGCTTTTTTTTCTTCTCTTTTTTCTTTCAAGCTTTTAGTAGCTTTTTTCTTTTCTTCTTTCGGTTTAATTGATTTGTCTTTAGCCATAATTTTAAATTTATAAAATTAACGAATGTAAAATTACAAAAAATTTTTACTCATCAAAAATAAAATATATTTCTCAGATTATTTCACACTTGCCAAAGCAAACTTTTGACCCAGAGCCAGGGCATTGAGGTTGGTTTGAATAACCTCTTCACCTTTTCTTCCAAAAATAGCCCGTATCGCATTTTCAAGCTTTTCATATTCTAAGCCCAGGAAAGGCGAAGCAGCTCCAAGAATTACCATGTTGGCCGATTTGGCAGCATTGATTTCTTTAGCCATTTTGTCGGCTTCGACCAGCAAATGACGCGGAAAGGCTTTTATTTCATTATGTACTTTCCCGATTTCGGGATAATTAGGGATGTTGATAAATGGTTCATCATTGGTGATCAGCCAGCCATCCGGTGAAAGCATCGGAATATAACGGAGCGATTCCATAGGCTCTACTGAAATGACGAGATCTGTTTTACCCTGGGGGATAAGGTCAGAAAAAATCTCCCGGTCGGATATACGCAGATTGGATGAAACATCGCCTCCGCGCTGGCTCATGCCATGCACTTCTGCCTGTTTGATATATAAACCCATGTCGATAGCGGCATAACCGATCACTGCTGCGATGGATAATATACCCTGACCGCCGACTCCTGCTAAAATGATATCTTTTTTCATTTGAATTATTTTTGTTTCCCGCTGATATCGCTTATTACCGCAGATTTCTATCAACGAAAGTCTGCGTTATCTGCGGGAGAATATTAATATTTAGTTTTTTTCAACTTTCTTTTCCTTGAACTTTTCCTGCATGCGTTTGTTGAGTGAAACGATACATTCACGTGTGGGGATGATCACCGATAAGCCATTGTATGCCAGCTCTTTTTCAAAAATTTTCGTATTCTCTTCATGGTTCTTTTTCAATGGTTTTATGATATGTACGTGTTCGGGATCGGCGCCCAGGCCTTTAACGATGCTTTCCACTTTCCCTGTGGCCGCTGATTTCTGGCCGCCGGTCATAGCCGTGATGCTGTTATCTAATATTACAACAGTGATCGGGGCATTGCAGTTGACCGCATCAAGCAGTCCTGTTATACCCGAATGTGTAAAGGTGGAATCACCAATGACAGCTACGGAAGGCACCAGGCCTGCATCAGCGGCACCTTTGGCCATAGTAATGGAAGCGCCCATATCCACGCATGAGTTTATAGCATTATAAGGCGGCAATGCGCCCAGGGTGTAACAACCGATATCGGAAAATACGCGGCCCTTGCCATACTTTGCAATAGCTTCATTAAGGCCCAGGTAAGTATCAACATGAGGGCAGCCGACACATAATGAAGGCGGACGGCCAACAACGACCTCGGGAATAACGCCAGGTTCTTCTTCTTTGATACCCAGCGCAGCAGCAACTATATTCGGTGTAAGTTCGCCATCGCGCGGCAGGGTGCCATCCAATTTACCTTTTATCTTTTTTCCATCATTCAGATAGCCTCTGAGCAATTCTTCGATCATCGGGGCACCTTCCTCGAGGACCATGATTTCTCTGCATTCACCGAAAAGCCGTTCAATCTGTTTGCGGGGTGCCGGATATTGAGATATTTTCAGTACCGGAAAAGGAACTATCCTGTCGGGATAATTTTCCATCAGATAATTAAAGGCCAGGCCAAATGTGATGATGCCCATGCTCTTATCATTACCTTCGATATACTTGTTGAAAGGAGATATTTCGCCCTCCTCAATAAGCTGATTCTGCGTCTGAAGCAAAAGCTTATACCTTTTTCGGGCAATAGCAGGTAACAGAACATACTGCCGCATATCTTCCGGAAGTTTTACTTCGTTCTGAGCTTTTGCTTCCCTGCGCAATACGCCCGATCGTGAATGCGCTAAACGTGTGGTGATGCGCAATAGCACCGGAACATGATATTTTTCTGAAAGTTCAAAACCGTAATGAACCATATCGTAAGCTTCCTGCTGATTGGTGGGTTCGAGTATCGGCAATAAGGCAAACTTGCCATAAAACCTGGAATCCTGTTCATTTTGCGAAGAGTGCATCGAGGGATCATCCGCAGAAACAACAATCAGCCCTCCGTTTGTCCCTGTGATGGCAGAGTTAATAAAAGCATCGGCAGCTACATTCAGCCCGACGTGTTTCATGCAAGCCATGGCTCTTTTGCCTGCATAGGCCATTCCGATAGCACTTTCTACGGCAGTTTTTTCGTTAGCAGCCCAGTTGGCTTTTATGTTCTTTTCTTTCGCTTCTTTGGAATGTTCAATATACTCAGTGATTTCAGTCGATGGCGTTCCGGGATATGCATATATTCCCGATAATCCCGCATCAATAGCGCCCTGAGCAATGGCTTCATCTCCTAACAACATTAATTTTTGCATATCTTATTTCGTTTAATTTTTTTCAATTTTCACAAAACTACATAAATTATTTTTTCCTGCAAGGCAATTTTTCAATTTTAAAACAAAGATTCGTATGAAAATATGACCAATGCACTGACCACCCGGGAAAAAGTAAAGTACCTGCATAAGCATGCAGATTAATCCGCGGGTTCACAATAAATAAAGTGTACAAGCACAGCAGTGAATTTAAACTCAAAAAGATTTTAGAAAGCTATTGCCTGACTGGTGGCCAGACAAAAAAGAGTTCCTTCTCTGCCATGCAAATGTCTGTCCATTTATCGGTATAAAAATGCAAAGCCACCATGTTTGACGGAAACAAAAAAATAGTTATATCTTTTAGAAAATAGTTGGCAAAATCCGTGATCTGCGGGTTATGCCCGATGATCGCCAGGTTGTTTATTTCGTCAGGCTGTTCAAAGATCACATCAAAATAGGTGTTCAAAAAAGTGGCGTATAGCTGCTTTTTCGTAATAATTTTATTTTCAGGAAAGCCGGTCAGTTCAGCAATATAATGTGCGGTCTCAGATGCTCTGACTGCATGGCTTGTGATGATTCCATCAAAGCGTAAAGAAGCGTTATTTAAATACGCACCTAATTTATTTACGCTCGCAATACCCTCCTTTGTCAGGGGCCTTTTATGATCGGGAATATCGCACTGTTTAGCTTCTGCGTGCCGTATCAGAAATAATGTTTTCATAATTATTACATAAAAAAACACAGGATGGATTTTCCTGTGTTTTCATCAAAAAATTCATTTTTAATAAGCAAACAACGGGAAGTCCCGCATCATCTTCTGAACACGCTCGCTAACCGAGTTAATTACCGTTTCGTTCTCAATATTTGAAATTACTTCATCCAGCAAATCCACAATCAGAGGCATATGTTCTTCTTTCATGCCACGGGTGGTGATAGCCGGGGTACCGACACGCAGGCCTGACGTTGTAAATGGTGAACGGCTGTCGAAAGGAACCATATTTTTGTTCACCGTGATGTGTGCCCTGACAAGTGTGTTTTCTACAACTTTTCCGGTTATTTCCGGAAATTTTGTCCGGAGATCAATAAGCATCAGGTGATTATCCGTGCCGCCCGAGATCACTTTATAACCTTTATCAGTAAAGCTTTTCGACATGACTTGGGCATTTTTCTTAACCTGAACAATATAATCTTTATAAGAGTCGGTAAGCGCTTCGCCAAAAGCGACGGCTTTGGATGCGATCACATGTTCCAGCGGCCCGCCCTGAATACCAGGAAAAACAGCGGAATCAAGCAGTGCAGACATCATCTTTATCTCTCCTTTCGGAGTCTTCAGACCCCACGGATTTTCAAAGTCTTTGCCCATGATGATCATACCGCCACGGGGTCCGCGCAGGGTCTTATGTGTTGTCGTAGTAATTATATGGCAATAAGGAACAGGATTGTTCAGCAACCCTCTGGCAATGAGCCCTGCAGGATGTGCAATGTCTGCCATCAGAATCGCGCCTATCTTATCTGCTATTTCGCGCATGCGTTTGAAATCCCAGTCGCGTGAGTATGCAGAAGCACCGGCGATCATCAGTTTCGGGCGTTCGCGCAGGGCAACTTCTTCCATCTTATCATAATTCACAGTGCCTGTTTCTTCTTCCACACCATAATCCACAACGCGGTAAAGTATCCCCGAGGAGTTCACCGGTGATCCGTGCGACAGGTGCCCGCCATGCGACAGGTTGAGTCCCATAAAAGTATCGCCTGGTTTCAGACAGGTCATCAGCACGGCCATATTGGCCTGTGCGCCGGAGTGCGGCTGAACGTTTGCCCATTCCGCTCCGAAAAGTTCTTTGGCGCGGTCAATGGCGATCTGTTCGGTTTGATCCACGATCTGGCAGCCGCCATAATAGCGCTTGCCGGGATAACCTTCCGCATATTTGTTTGTGAGTACCGAGCCCATAGCTTCGAGAACCTGCTGGCTGACAAAGTTTTCGGAAGCGATAAGTTCAATTCCGTGAAGCTGGCGTTCATATTCCAATTGAATAAGATCGAATACTTTTGAATCTCTTTCCATAATAATTGTTTTACATTAATTGCTGCAAAATTATAAAAATATTACAGCTTTCAAAAAAAACAGATCATGTCTTCAACAAAATCCGGATTCATTCAAAAACGGCCCTTAGAATAATACTCTTTTGTTATCAATCTGGAAATCACAATGCAAATTTCTATTTTTTAGCGGATTCATAAAAATAACTTATTTTTGATTTTCAAATCAGAATAATCAATGAAAGCTTTTACAAAAATATCCATCACCGGCGATCTCGGCAGCGGCAAAAGCCATGTCAGCCGCTTACTTTCAGCAGCACTTGGTTTCCGTATCGTATCTACCGGATTTATCCAGCGCGGGATCGCTGAAAAATACAATATGACAACCCTCGAGCTGAACGAATACACCAAAACACACCCGGAAATTGATGATGAGATAGATGGTACGATTTCAAAACTTCAGGAGGCGGAAGAATCGCTGATATTCGATTCGCGCCTTGCCTGGCACTTTGCGCCAAAATCTTTCAAGGTTTACCTGACGGTCGATATTGACGAAGCGGCAAGACGAATTTTTAATGACAAGCGCACCAGCGAGAATTATAAAAATATCGAAGAAGCAAAAAATCAAATTCTTGCACGGCGCAAAAGCGAATTGGAAAGATTCTTCTCCTATTATCATATTGATTATTCAGACCTGAACAACTTCGACCTGATTGTGGATACAACTCACACCACGCCTGAAGAAGTCAATGAAAAAATCATCACAGCATTTAGGCTATGGGAGAACAAATAAATAGTGTTTGCAAAAAAACGTCAATTTCTTCGTTACGCTTACGCGAAAAATGCTTGCTTCGATTAACTCAGCACGACACATTTACACCAGTAAACTCCGCTTTTTGTCGCATCGCAAGCCTCGAACTTGACGTTTTCTTTGTTCAAACACGAGTTTTCTTGCAGACACTAAATAGTTGTTTTAACCCGGTGGTTCCTGCCTGTCCCTGCCAAACGGCGAGGCAGGGGTATACAGAGAAATTTAAAATTAGAATTAATAACCTTTGAATATTTAAAAATGAAAATAGCAATCATCGGATTTGGCGCCGCATCCATCGGTTTCATCGAAAAGATCGTCAACAGCAGACACGAATTTCACATCTTTGAGAAATCAAAAGACATTTATTCTTCAAGTATTTCAGGCATCCGGGCCGACGGTAAACTTTTTGTTTCGAGTGAAATGGGCGGCGATGTCGCTTTCGACCTGAATATTCAGCGGCAATTAGTTGATTTTTATTTGCACAAAACCAAAAACAATGAATACGAAACCGGCAAATCCTTTCATAATCCAAAATATTATGAAGAGTTTTACCGCCACGGCTTTATGCCTATAACTGCAGAATTTTTTCATATCGGCACCGATCAACTGAAAGATGTACTGTTTAACATTTACGAACATTTTAAGACTTTTAAAAATGTACACTTTCATTTTAATTCTCCGGTCAATGATATTCAGGTAGCAGGTAACAAAGTGGTCTTAAATGAAACAGATGAATTTGATGCGGCTGTTGTTTCTGTAGGCAGAAGCGGACACAAACTGATAAAGACCGTAATTAACCGTTATCCTGAACTGGTTCTGGAAAACACCAAACTCGACCTGGGCATCCGCTTTGAACTGCCCAATCATATTGTGAACGAGCTAAATAAAGAAATGTATGAGTTTAAGCTCAAATACAGGAGCAAAACCGGTTATGTGGTACGCACTTTCTGCAACAACCCCTCAGGTTATGTGGTTGGAGAAAAATACGAAGATTTTATCACCGTGAACGGACATGCCAAAATGAACCAGAAAAGCACCAACACGAATTTCGCCATACTCACTACGGTAGAACTTACCGAACCTTTTAACGACCCGATCGGATATGGTTCCAATATTGCCAAACTTACCAATCTGCTTTCAGGAAAAAATAAGGTGATACTTCAAAAATACAAAGACCTGAAAAACTCCAAACGCACCAAAAAACTTTACAGGGTCTTGCCTACCCTGCCGGCCGAGAGCTATATTTTAGGGGATGTTAACCTGGCATATCCCCGTAGGATCATTGAAAGCATCATCGACTTTATCGAACAACTCGACAAAGTGGTGCCGGGCGTGGCTAATGACGACAATCTGGTGTATGCACCTGAAATAAAGTTCTACTCCAACAAGCTTGACAACGAGCACTTCAAAAATTTAAAATTTATCGGCGATTGTTCCGGTTACACGCGCTCCATCATCTATGCCACGGCACATGGGTATTTGATGGGGGATGAATTTGTAAAATAACAACTTGTTCGCTGTTATTTCAATGGGAATGCAACAATGGCATTCTTGTTATTTAAACATTTGTAAACCTTATTTAGCCAATTTCACACATCAAATTATAAGTTAATGGGGTTAAAACCTATACCATTTTTATTAAGAAAAAATTTATTATTGATTAATCATCTATTTATCAGGCATATATAATTTAATTAAAATTCTTTTGTGATTTTTGTAAATTATTTATATACATTTGCCCCATCAATTTAAAAACATATCATTATGAAAAAATTTTTTATGATTGCCGTTGTTGCATTAGTTTTTGCATCTTTAACTTCATGCAAAAAAGATTACACATGTACTTGTACCGGAAGTACCATGGGAACTATTACACTTCCACTAACCAACGCTACATCTAAGGATGCCAAAGATGCATGCGATGCTTCGCAAGTAACATACAGAAATGCAGATGCAACGGTAAACTGCGAAATTGACTAAGAATTTCGTAAGAAAATAAAAAAAGGGGCTTAAGCCCCTTTTTTTATTCAGGTTTTACATGATTTTCATTTTTTAAAATTACTTACTGGAATGGTAAAGGTTATACAGTGAACATGGGTATTTGCCAGGGGATGAATGTATAAAATAATAAATTTCGGGTCGCTCATCAGGAAATCCGGCTGTAAAATTATTTTTGATATATTTGTACTTAGAAACTAAAAAAATACGGACATGATAGATATGATGAATGAAGAAGTGGTCAAGGCAATAATTGAGAATATCCCTGTTGAAATTACAGTGATTGATGCCAATGACGAAGTAATAGGCTGGAATAAAAATGAAGGAAAAAGGCTTTTCAAAAGACCGCTATCTTCGATGGGTGTGAACTTCAGGGAATGCCACCCTAAGACAAGCCTTGATAAAGTAGAGCGGATAGTATCGGAGATGAAAGCCGGCACGCTCAAAAAAGCCCGTTTCTGGATTGATTTGAATGTAAAGGAAGGGGAAAAACCTCATAAAATACTGATAGAATTTTTCGCCCTGCACAGTCCCGACGGCAAATACCTGGGGTGCATGGAATGTACTCAGGATGTAGAAGACATAAGGCAGCTTGAAGGTCAAAAACGGTTGCTGGATTAAGGGTTTGGCGCTTATGCAGGGTATTATAAATTCAATGCCTGCGCTATCAATTCCGCTATATCCAGGTTTTTTACCTCTTCTTCCTTGTTTTTATATTTCAGCCCGTCGGTGAGCATCACCATGCAGAACGGGCAAGATGTAGCTATGATGTCTGCACCGGTTTCCAGGGCTTCTTCCGTGCGTTCAAGAAAAATTTCCTTATCACCTTTTTCGGCTTCTTTGAACATCTGTGCTCCACCCGCACCGCAACACAAGGCAAAGCTTTTGTTCCTTTTCATTTCTTTATGCTGCGAAGTAACAGCGCCGATAAGCTCGCGGGGCGCCTCGTATTCGCAATTGCCACGCCCCAGGTAGCAGGGATCGTGAAAAGTGATGGTTTTATCTGAAAATATACTGTTTTCAATTTTCAGAACACCGTCGTTTTTCAATTGTTGTAAAAACTGTGTATAGTGCACTACTTCGTATGTCCCTCCCAGGTCGGGATATTCATTTTTCAGGGTATTGAAACAGTGTGGACAGGTAGTTATGATTTTTTTAATATCATATTTTTTAAAAGTTTCAATATTGGTCAGCGCCTGCATCTGAAACAGCATCTCGTTTCCGGCCCTTCTTGCCGGATCGCCCGTACAGGTTTCTTCTGCACCGAGAACAGCATAACTGATATTAAAATGTGACAATATCTTTACAAAAGCACGTGTTACTTTTTTATAACGGTCGTCGAAAGCCCCTGCACAGCCTACCCAATAAAGATATTCGGGTTTTTCGCCTTTGGCGGCAAGTTCGGCCATTACCGGAACTTCTGGTTTTATCTTTTCTCCCATAACTATATGATTAATTTTTGTCACTTATTGTAAGTCCTTCCGCCCACAACATCCTGTCCTCCGGCGAAAACTGCCAGGGAGCGCCATTGTTTTCGATGTTCGCAAACATGGCTTTCAACTGGGCCGGGGCATTGCCTTCTTCCATCACCAGGTAACGCCGCATGCCCATTATCAGTTCGGGCTGGTTGATCATCAGCGGACATTCCTTGGCACAGGCATTACAGGTGGTACAGGCCCAGAGCTCTTCGGTACTCACAAAATCATTGATCAGGGCTTTTTTATCATCAAATTGTTTTCCTTGTTTTATCATGCCCGGGCCTTTCTCGTTCATACGGGCACGGTAATCCATCATAATTTTTCGCGGCGAAAGCTTTTTTCCGGTGAGGTTTGCCGGGCACACCGAAGTTCAACGTCCGCACTGCGTGCATGTTAGTGAATCAAAGTAGTTTTTCCAGGTGCCGTCTTCCACATCTTTCACCCCGAACCGTTCCACAGGCTGCTCCTGCCCTGCCGGTGGCTCAGCGTATGCCAGCGAAGGATCAAGCATCATTTTTACCTCGCGTGTAAGATGTTCCATATTGGGAAGTTTGCCCAGCGGATCGAGCTTGCAAAGTAACACGTTGAAAACCGACAGGAAGATATGAAAATGCTTGGAATAAGGCAGAATGTTGGCAAACACAAATATCACCAGGATATGCACCCACCAGAATAACTGGTACAAATCAAAATCTTCTTCGCCGATGCCAATCCATCCGGCCACAACAGAACTTACAGGAAAATACCCCTGCATTTCAATATTTATCAATTTGCTTGATGTAATATAAAAGGTGTTCATCCCCAGCAACGAAACCATCAATATTAATATTAAGGTAAGCGCCAACGCTGCATCCCAATGGTTCTTAGGCTTCATCTCGATGCCTTCAAACCGCTTCACTTTCAGTAACAGCCTCCGGACAAGGAATATCACTATTGAAATAATGATGAGCAGCGCAAAAATATCACCGGAAGCCGTAATGATCTTATAAAATATCCCTAAAAAGGAAAGTGCTTTTTCGGTTCCGAAAACACCATCGATAACCATTTCGATGCTTCCGATCAGAATCACACAAAAGCCCCAGAATACCAGCGCATGAAAAAAACCGATGACAGGACGCCGGAATATCTTTGACTGAAAAAAAGCCACCTTCAGCATTACCTTAAATCGCCGTCCCCAGTTTTTCTCAGGGAAAGGTTTCGTAAACGTGAAAAACTTGTATATGCGGCTTATCGTGTAAAAAAACACAGCCAGGGTAACGACCAGCGCGACAATGAATACTATTTGTTTTATCATCAATTGAGGTTTTTACGATGATTATTTACTTACAAAAAACTCCCTGGAAAAATATATTTTTCTTACGTTGTAGGCATCTTCCTTTTCGCTGAGTTTGATCTCCTGCACCATGCCGCGTATGGTATTTACACCGTTTTTATAATTTTTGCTTGTGTAAACCGCAGAATAATTATTGCTTTTGATGGTATCGCAGGCAGCGTTCTGAGGCAATTGGTATTTTTCGTCGAACGGGCCGACAATAAGCAGCATATATTGCTTAAAATAAGAGGCTTCCAGACTTATATTCAGCTTGTATTCTTCGCCTTTTTTGATGGTATCTTTCACTGCTTTTAGGCTCAGATAGCTGCTTTTCATCTTATCGGGCAAGCCGTTTTCATCGTATTCTATCCATTGATTCATATAACTTTTACCGTCAACAAGCACATACTCCCGTTTGCCCGTAAGCACGCTGTTTTTGTCGAAAACATAAAACCATCCTGTTCTCTCCCCTTCAACATATTGTCCCACATTGTTCAACTTTCCGTTTTTATGAAATACCAGCCCTGTCCCGGTATTTTTTCCTTCTTTGATAAATGCCAGATTATCAGGATTCTGGTTATCATGAAAATTCAGGTATAATCCTTCTGCCTGATCACCTGCATATTGTTTGATATACTCTATACCGCCATTGTCTTTGAATTTAATGCGGATCTCTTTTGACTGTCCACCGGGGTTTACGACGTACTCCCCTTTATCATTTGGTTTCTGTGAGCATGATGCAACTATCAGCGACAGCGATAATACAGCAAGGAATTTTTTCATAAGGTTGATTTTTTTCGCTGTAAAAATACTACTTTTGAATGAATAACATTATGAGTGACACTTTAAGATTGACAGCAACGGCAAAGTATGCTGCTCTCCACCAGGGGAAACCACCTCAATTTCCCTGCAAATTTCACTAATGACAGGTTTCCTGCCTTCTAAAAATAAGGCCATCTGCGTCTGCAAATGCACGAGAAGAACAGCATTAACCTGCAACATTTAACTGACCAATTAGTCATAAAAAGTAAGAATTGGTCTTCTGTATTCCTTTACCATCAATAACCATCATGCAGGATTGATATGTCAATAAATATTTTTGGTTTTTGTTTATCCCTGTGGTTTTTTTAAATAATTTTGTAGCCATAAGAAAGAACTTAACCCCAAATAAAACAAATATTTATGGCAAAAAGAACTATCGTAGCGATGCCCGGAGACGGCATCGGACAAACCGTGTTGAAAGAAGCTATCAGGGTGCTCGACGCAGCAGGCTTTGATGCAAATTATGTGAACGGTGATATCGGCTGGGAATTCTGGTGTAAAGAAGGAAACCCGCTGCCCGACCGCACCATCAAACTCCTGGAAGAACACAAGATCGGACTCTTTGGCGCAATCACTTCCAAACCAAAAGACAAGGCCGCATCCGAACTTGCTCCTGAGCTGCAGGACAAAGGCCTGGTATATTACAGCCCTATTGTAACGATGCGCCAGAAATTCGGCCTTGACATCTGCATGCGCCCGTGCCAGACGCTAAAAGGAAACCCGCTGAACTTTGTACGCCGCAATGCAACCGGCGGCGTCGATGAGCCTGTTGTAGACACCATGATCTTCCGTCAGAACACCGAAGGCCTTTACGGTGGTGTGGAGTGGACCAATCCCCCTGACAATGTGTATAACGCGCTTATGTCACATCCGCGGTTCAAACCGAATTTTGAGTGGTGCCCGCGCGAAGAACTCGCCGTGTCGACACGTATCACAACAAAAAAATTCTGCACCCGTATTATCAAAGCAGCTTTTGAATATGCAAAAAAACGCGGCTTCGATAAGGTTACCGTTTGTGAAAAGCCAAACGTGATCCGCGAAACTTCAGGCATGATGCTGAAGATAGCTCAGCAAATGAGCAAAAACGAATATCCGGATATCCGGGTTGAAGACGTAAATATTGATGCCATGATGATGTGGCTGACCAAAAATCCGGAAAACTATCATGTGATTGTTTCTGAAAATATGTTCGGTGACATCGTATCCGATGCCTTTGCAGGACTTATAGGCGGCCTGGGCTTTGCCACCTCGGCACAGTTCAACCCTGATTCGGGCGTTGCCGTTTTTGAACCAACCCACGGATCAGCACCGAAATATGCAGACTTCGATCCCTCTATCGTAAACCCCATCGCTATGATCCTTTCTGCGGTGATGATGCTTGAGCATCTCAACGAAAAAGAAATTGCTGACCGCATCCGCAAAGCTACCGAGGCCGTAGTTGCCGAGGGAAAAATCCGCGCTTACGACATGCTGAAAATGAGAGGCACCCAGGAAGTAATTAGCCAGGGCGCAGCTTCGACTACTCAGATGGCCGACGCGATCATTGCCAGGTTATAGAATACTACTTTTGTATCATCAAAACAGATTGTTGTAGTTCAATCACCGTTGAACAAACATCAATCTGTTTTGCTTTATAGTGTAAAAAATATGCCGATCCTAACAAAATACAACTTCCTGAAAAAAAACATCCTGTGTTTTTTGGTGTTGATTATTTTTTTTTCAGGCAAAAACCCTGGAAATCATTTAACACAGGGAGACATCGAATGGAATCAACTGGATGACGGCTTGTTTTATACAGAAATCACCGGGCCGCACATTTCGAAATTTTCAGACTCCAAAGTCAGCATACTGAAAATCGACCCGGACTTTTTTAATTTTGAACTTGTGGCCTCGAGCGAATCCGACAGCACGCTAAGAACGATCAGGGATTGGTGCGAATTAAAAAGTCTGACAGGCGGCATCAACGCCGGAATGTATTCCCTGAAAGACCACCTCAGCGGTGTAGGGCTGATGCAGAACTTTGAACATATAAATAATCCGGTAGTTAAAGAGAATTTTAATGCCCTCGTGGTATTTAATCCGAAAAACAAATCATTACCTCCGTTACAGATCGTTGACATGGTAAATCAGGACTGGAAAAGCATACTAAAAGATTACCAGTCTTGTTTTCAATCAATCCGGATGATCGACAATGATGGAAAAGCTGTCTACTGGGAGAAAAAACCGGAATTAAAATGCAGTATGTCGGTGCTGGCTATGGACAAACCGGGCAATATTTTGTTTTTATTTGCCCGTTCACCCTATAGCGCGAATGAGTTCATAGATTTTATGCTGAAAGGCGGGCTTCAGATTCAAACGGCCATGTACCTGGAAGGCGGGCCGGAAGCTACCATCTATGTAAAAACAACAAAAACGGAGATCGAAAAATTCGGGAGTTATGTGTCTTATTCAAAGCCCGACGACAGTAATAGTGAAGTAAGAAAAATGCCCAACGTTCTTGGCATCAGAAAAAAATGAACAGCAAATTTTATTAGTTAAAATGTTTAAAAAGTTAAAACAAAACAAAGCCATCAGATTCACGACAAAAGCATTTATTGTGCTTTTTGCAATGGTGGGTTTCATGCTTACGACCGCGTTTGTCGGGATTAAACTGCATATATTTAACGATCCCGGCGCTGTTGATTATAACGACCGCTATTTTCAAAAAATGGATGACGATTACAGCGCACTCCAAAACGACACATCACAAAATGAAGTTTTAAGAATAGCAAAATTTTATTCCAAGCTCAATGTTGTCAATGAATATTACCCTATAAATGCCCAACTGATACATAATGCCTATCTCCAGCATCAGAACATCGCTCTTGCCGAAAGAATGATCGATGCCATCAACCTTAACATGCTGGATAGCAACGATTATAATAATAAAATCAAAGAATGTGAAATTTTATACAGCCACAAATTAAAAACTACACAAAAAAACTGCAATCTGTTTGAATGGATGAACATACCCGAATGGTCTGATTTTAAGATCGCTGTAATAAAAGATACTGCCTTGATCGACAGCGCCGGCACCGTGATGGATGTGGAACCCAGGCTTATCTTATCTCTGTTGCTGGGCGAACAGATGCGTTTGTTCAATTCATCCCGTGAAACGTACAAAAACGTGATCAGGCCTCTAAAAATATTGTCGGTGGAAGCTAACTTTTCACTCGGTGTTACCGGTGTCAAAGAAGAAACTGCCGTTCTTACAGAAAAATACCTTAAAGATTCCACCTCCGCTTTTTACCCCGGAAAAAAATACGAACATTTACTTGATTTCAAAACATCAGATATTACCAAGGAACGTTACGACAGGCTGGTGAATTACAGGAATCACTATTACTCATACCTATATGCTGCAGCCATCGTAAAAGAGATCATGCTGCAATGGAAAAGATCCGGCCACGACATTTCCGACCGACCGGAAATACTCGCCACACTGTATAATTTAGGTTATTACGTTTCTGTTCCAAAGGACAATCCTTCTGTTGGAGGATCTACCATTGTGATTAACGGAAAAAATTATACATTTGGAGCATTGGCTTATGAATTTTATTATTCAGGAGAATTGGCAGATTATTTCCCCTATCAACCCAACTTTAATAAAATAAGATATTAGATAATCAACTAAAACCCTAAACTATGAAAGAACAAGTATTAGAATTATGGCCTGAACTCATGTGGATCAAAGACGAATCCCTGAGAGAAAAAACCGCAAAAACCTGGGAGGTAGCTCTCGAAAAAAGCGTGCTCACCGTTGACGATCTCAAGACCATCCCGTTCACCCTGCTGGCAGGACCGGATTTGAAGGTATCCTTTATGGATCATAAACGTGCTGTTGTTCACATTGCCAAAGACTGCGGCGACCAGATGAACAAATTTTTCAAGACAGACCTTCCGGTCGATATGGATGTATTAATTGCCGGAGCTATCCTAGCAGACGTTGGAAAACTGCTGGAGTATGAAATGAAAGACGGAAAATCCGTACAGGGAAAATACGGGAAATACCTGCGTCATCCTTTCAGCGGAGTGAGCCTGGCCGAACAATGCGGAGTCCCTGCAGAAGTCTGTCACATCATCGCTACCCACGCCGGCGAAGGCGACATGGTGAAAAGAACCACAGAAGCATATGTAGTACATCACGCCGATTTCATGACTTTTGAGCCGTTTAGGGACAGGCTTAAGTAAGGAAAAGGCTGTTGGAAAAATATGGACAATAGGTCCAATAGTCAAATGGTTAAATAGTCAAATGGTCAAATGGTAAATTAGTAAATTTGTGCAATGGTCAAATGGTCAAATAGTTTATTGAATTAATTAAGTAAATAAGGAATATTATGAGCAGTTTAGAAGATTTAGAAGCATGGAAACAAGCAAGGGAGCTTAGAAAAGAAATTTCAAAACTCACCAAATCATTTCCTAAAGAAGAAAAATACAGGTTAACGGATCAACTGATACGAGCTTCAAGATCATTTACAGCCAATATTGCTGAAGGATATGGCAGATTTCACTATCAGGAAAACATTCAATACTGCAGTCAATCCAGAGGCTCCATGTATGAATGCATTGACCATATTTACTGCGCTTTGGATGAAGATTATATTACAGAGGAAATTTGCAGTAAATTCAGGACTCAAATTATGAATTGTATAAAAATTGTGAACGGGTATATTTTATATTTGAAAAACAAAAAAGAGAATAATTAAATGTTTTTTACAATATACTCTCTTCCACCCCAATCAACTTATTTGACTTAATTAACCTATTGGCCTCATTTGCCTCATTTGCCTCATTTGCCTTATTTAACTAATTTAACTAATTTGACTTAATTAACTTAATTAACTTATTTAACTCAATTAACCTATTTAACTCAATTAACCCATTTGACTCAATTGACTCAATTAACTATAAAAATTAAAAACAAAAATCCTACCCCTATGACAATAATAGAAAAAATTCTCGCAAAACATTCCAACCAGGCCACTGTAAAGCCTGACGACATCATCGATGTAACTATCGATACCCGCGCTGCACGCGATTTTGGCGGAGCCAACGTGGTGAAAAACCTTTTGGATAACGGCCTCAGCGTTGCCGATCCTGCAAAGACCATATTTACTTTCGACTGCAACCCCGGCGGTTCCGATCAGAAGTATGCGGCCAACCAGCACTTATGCAGGCAATATGCCCGTGAAAACAATATCAGGGTTTATGATATTGATGCAGGCATTGGCACCCACCAGGCTATCGACGGCGGCCTGGCCTGGCCCGGAAGTACTTTTGTATCCACCGACTCACATGCCAACATCATGGGCGCCATCGGCTGTTTCGGACAGGGCATGGGCGACCAGGACATCGCCGCAGCATGGGCCAAGGGCTACGTGTGGTTTAAAGTACCCTATTCTGTGAAAATCAACCTGACAGGAAAACGTCCGGCAAATGTTTCGGCCAAAGATATCGTACTAAACCTGCTCGGCATCTTCGGAGCCAACAAATTACTGGGAACCTCCGTAGAAATTTATGGCGAAGAAGCCGATAAACTCACCGTTGATGAACGCATCACCATCTCATCCATGGCCACGGAAATGGGCGCTATCATTATCTTCTTCACTCCTACCCCGGAAATCATCAGCCATTTTGAAAAAGTTACCGGAAAAAAGATAGAACCGGTGAAAGCCGATGCTGATGCCGTATATCAACAGGTTTTCGATATTGATATCAGCAAATTTGCCCCGATGGTTGCCAAACCCGGCCACCCTCATGATGATACAGGCGTGGAATCCGTAAAAGGCACAAAGATAGATTCTGCATTTATAGGAAGCTGTACCAACGGCCGTATGGAAGACCTGCGTATTGCAGCATCCATTTTAATAGGCAAAAAAGTGGCGCCGGGCGTGGTTTTAAAAGTGGTGCCTGCCACGAACGACATATGGAACCAGGCTATGGACGAAGGTCTGATAAAAATTTTCAAGGATGCCGGTGCAATGGTTTCCAACGCAGGCTGTGCCGGATGTGCTGCCGGTCAGGTGGGACAGAATGGCCCGCAGGAAGTAACGATAAGCACCGGCAACCGCAACTTCGAAGGCAAACAGGGCAAAGGGTTTGTCTACCTGGCTTCTCCTGCTGTCGTGGCAGCCTCGGCTGTGGCGGGTTATATCACCACCCCGGACGAGCTTCCTTCCGAAGCAGCGGTGTTCAGCAAACTCGGCATATTGAAACCATCAGCAAAAACCGAAGCAGCAAAAGCTGAAAAACCATCGGTGGTGCAAGGCAGGGTATGGATTATCAAAAAAGACGACATCGACACCGACATGATCTACCATAACCGCTACCTGACCATTACGGACATCAAAGAAATGGGACAATATTCTTTTGACAACCTGAAAGGTTATGAAGACTTTGCCAAAAAAGCCCAGGCCGGCGACATCATCATTACCGCTAAAAATTTCGGCGCCGGAAGCTCGCGCCAGCAGGCGGTTGATTGTTTCGTTTCCTTAGGAATATCGTGCATTTTGGCCGAATCGTACGGAGCAATTTACGAACGCAATGCCATCAACGCCGCGTTTCCGATTTTGACTTACAAACCCGAAGTCCTTGAACAGATTGACCTGCAGGATGGAGACCATGCAAAAATAGATTTCCTTAAGGGCGAAATCACCAATATTCGTAACGGCAAATCAACAGCAATCAACAAGTTCTATGATGCACAGGCAAAGATTTATATGAACGGAGGATTGCTATAGGAGGGTTTGAGTTAAATAGGTTGATTAGGTTAAATAGAAAAAAGGGAAGGAAGACATTTCCCCCCTTCCTCCTCCCATTCCAACTCAATCAACTTATTTAACTCATTTAACTAATGTAAAAAATGTACGACTTATCAGCTTTCCCTGCCGAACTCAAAAAAAACATCAGCTCTGTTCTGGGGAAGACAGTTGCTAAGCCTGCCATTATCTGCAGCAAAAAACAAATTGCTTTCAACCTGAATTATTTTTTGAAATGCCTTAGTATCAAGGCACAGCAGCTCTGTTTTCCGGTGAAGGTAAACAACGAAACTGCCATACTGCAGTTTCTGAAAGAACTCGGAGCCGGTTTTGAGATATCTTCTGCCGGAGAGCTGGATCTGTTGAAAAACATACAGGCCGACCCTGAAAAAATCATTTTCAGCAACCCGGTAAAAATCCATGAGCACATCCGCAAAGCCTATGAATACGGAGTAAACACCTTTGTTTTCGATTCGGAAAGCGAGCTTGTAAAACTCCGGCAATATGCCCCTGCTTCTGATGTTTATCTGCGTATTGCCGTTCCCAACAAGGGTGCGGGATGGAAACTCGAACATAAATTCGGTGCCAGGCCCCAGGAAGCCTGCATGCTGATGAAAATGGCCATAGCCGGCGGGTTAAGACCGGTGGGAATTTCTTTCCATGTGGGATGGAACAACACCCACACAGAAACCTATCAGGCGGCTATGAACATCGCTGCACAAGTGACGGCAGCACTTGAAGAAAAAGGAATAAAACTCAGCTTTTTGAATATCGGCGGTGGTTTTCCGGCCCATGGCGTGGACCAATACGCCCTGCTGAACGAAATTTCCAAAAAAATCAAGCCGCAGCTGGCGATTTTCAGAATCAAGCACGGCATGACGATAATTGCCGAACCCGGCTCTGCTATTATGGCCAACACCGCTGCTATGATTACCGCTGTTACTGCAGTCATCACACGCGGCAAAAAACGCTGGATATTTCTCGACAGCAGTATTTTTCAGGGGTTTCAATGGATCATGGGCGGGCTGAAATACCAACTTGTGTATCCCTATAAAAGCGCAAAAGACGCGACATTACAGCCATATACCATCACCGGAGGCACCTGCGACAGCCATGATATTTTTGCTGAAAACATGATGCTGCCTGAAACGGTTAAAGAAGGTGATTTTTTCCTTGTTTATCCGGCAGGGGCCTACATCAACTCGGCCAGAGAATACAATGGCTTTGGGTATGCAGAGACGGTGGCTTACTGATGGGAGGTAACAATTGTGTTAACGTATTGCATTTTTTTACTTATACTTATCGTAGCATTTATTTATTTTTTGTTATTCAAGAAATTTATTATCAGCAGTTTACTGCTTTTTACGCATAATTAATATTTCACCTCATAAGGTTTTCATTAACAAAAGACGAAAGTAAATAATCATTGTATCGTATGCAAATATCTTTAAAATATTTTTTTCGGGTTTTCTTCAACTGCGTTTGTGCTTAAACCCTAAAAAAAACAAAAACCCGGTATCTTCTTTGATCATTTCTCTTGCTGGTATTTTCGCCATAGCATCAAACATAAAAACCTGGTTATTCAAGTTTTACGACAACGAAGCAATTGCTATCCTATGGCTGTTACCGGTATTTCTAACTCACCAAACTCAATCAACGCATTAAAAAGGCAGATTTTTGAATAATTATTTAATTCTTTTGCTTGTAAAACTTTACTGATAATTTTCTTTTCATCAAGTAACTTTTGTCTTTTGGTTCCCATCAGCAAAGGATGCTCAGGGGTATACCAGCTATTGCCATTAAACAAAGCAATATTACAAAAAGAAGTATCCGTCAGTAGTCCGTTTTTTATTATCAGGATATCATCACAATGGCCACGCTGTTCATAGAGTCTTTCAATATCCTGTCTGTCGAGGAATTTATGATGGTAAGTGATATCATTGCCATTGACCAGTTTCAGCGATTTTATCTGTCTTTTCAAATAGGGAATGATCTCCACCGACTCGATATTTTCAGCATATATTACCCGGCATTTATATTTTCCGTCATCTAGCTGTTCCGGAATTAACATATAGTTTGACAAATCGATCCCCTTATCTACCCCAAAGAGCGATTTCCTGGAATTGTTCATTCGCTGATTGTGATAATCAATATTATAAACTGCCCGTTTAAAAATTTTTATTGTCTCAATTAACCGGCACATAAACTTTATCAATTAGTTCATTGTATTCAGACATCACCTCGCTTTTTATGGTAATTCCTCCCCCGCTTTTATAAAAGAGTTTCCCGTTGATCTTCTCTATAAACCTTATGGCTACCGCACTATCAAAATTCTCACCGTCAAAAACACCAAAAACACCCGTATAATAACCTCTTTCATAGTTCTCGCTTTCTTTGATTATTTCAAGGGTCTTTTTCTTTGGAGCACCACTCACCGAGCCGGCCGGAAGTAATTTTGCCAGTATGTCCCCGATATGTTCATTCCAACCCACAGGAAGTTTGCCCGAAATCTCAGAACTAACCTGCAAAAGGCTTTTGTTATTGGTATATAATTTATCAATGTAACGGTACCTGTTCAGGCGCACTTCTTTTGCGACCATGCTGAGGTCGTTCCGTATCAGGTCCACAATGGTATTATGCTCCGCTATTTCCTTGGCATCATTCATGATGACCGATTCCGCATCAGGCAGGGCGGCATCTATCGTACCTTTCATCGGATATGAAAAAATAACATTATCAGTTATCTTCACAAATGTTTCCGGCGAGAAACACACGAATTCATCCCGATACTTTAATCTATATTTTGCATGGCTTATGGTGAAAATCTCATCTAAGGCCAGCTCCGTTTCGATCTGTGCAGGGAATGTAAGGTTTACCAGGTAAGAATTTCCGGCACGAAGATGTACCAGGACATTCTCAAAAGCCGCCTTATACGTTTTTATATCAACAACATTTTTTTTAAATTCAATTTTGCTGGTAATAGGTTCAATGTCCCTCTGCTTATTAAATTCAAAGACGATTACGGAGGGATCCAATTCGTTCAGCGGTATTACCACGGGCTTTTTCATTTCAAAATCAATGAGAAAAAAGAATGGTATCTTCTTTTTTCCCAGTAAATTCATATTTTTGACGGCAGCTAGCATACAGCAAATATATAAAAAAACTGAAATTGAGCATTTTAGTTATAGACAATAATGATTCTTTTACTTACAACCTTGTTCAACTGATCGAAGAATGCGGGTTTATAGATTTCCGCGTGATAAAAAATACCGGTCTCGATATGGACGCTGTTGCCTCCTTTTCAAAGATCCTGATCTCTCCCGGGCCGGGAATGCCTGATGAAACCCCGAATATTTCCGAAGTGATTAATAAATATCATAAAACTAAAAGTATACTTGGGGTATGTTTAGGCCATCAGGCAATTGCAGAATATTTTGGAGCCGAGATCATTAATGTGCCCTTACCTTTTCATGGGATAAAGTCAAAGGTGTTTATTAAAGATAAAGATAATCATTTGTTTTCCGGACTTCATGAAAGTTTTGATGCCGGCAGATACCATTCCTGGGTTGTTTCAGAGAAAAATTTCCCTGAATGCCTTAAAATTACTGCCGTCTCAGACGACGGGCTCATTATGGCGGTTTCTCATAAAATCTATGATGTGCATGGCATACAGTTTCACCCGGAATCCATCATGACCCCTGATGGTTTGCAAATTATCCGGAACTGGCTGGAAAAATACCCACTAGAAGTTAGTAAATCTAATGATAGTCACGAGGTAACTTAAAAAACACCCATTATAATAAATACCTGTTAATCAATTAGTTATTCTGTTGCTTGCAAAGAAATTCGGGTTTAGTTACCCCCAAAATCTTTCTTAATTGTAATATAACCCGGGTATTGCACGGCATAGTTTCCGACCATGACAGTAGGTTTGGCTTTGAGCGAGATGCGTGTGGGCCGGTTACCGGCATCCACGAGGTTCAGACCAAAATTCACAATATTTTTTCCTGATTGCCCTGAGAGCAACTTCACCAGGTCGGCGTTGATCTGTAAAGGAAAGGTGCCGGTACCGTTGTTGGGCGCTATCTCCACCCTTTTGGCCGTAGTGCCGGTGGCTATCTGGGTATCGTCAATAAAGGCTATCCAGTCGAGCTTATTCAATGCGGCTTTTTCTTTGTTGGGGTTGCGGGCTTCCACGTTCAGCGTAAAGTTCAGCGGCAAGGAACCGGAAGCCACATTGGCCAGCAACGTAGCGCCATCGATCAGCTTCAGGTCACTGAACGATTTCAGTTTCTGGACATTCACCCCACCGAGTGTGATGTTTTCAGCCGTTGACAAACGAAAATCGCAGGTCAACAGATTAGTTAATTCGTTGATCTGGGCACAGGAGGCAATAAAAACTACAAGGACAAGTAACAAGATTTTATGTTTCATTTTTTTGGAATTTAAGGTTTTTGCATTTTTTACACGGTTTGTTGTGCTTGCAAATTTAATGCCTTTCTCAAAACATTTTTCTTAACCACCGAATTACCTAAATACCTCCCGATAGCTATCAGGACAGCCTAACAGTCTAACAGTCTAACAGCCTATCTACCTAACAGCCTATCTACCTAACAGCCTATCTACCTAACAGCCTATCTACCTAACAGCCTATCTACCTAACAACCTATCTACCTAACAGCCTATCTACCTAACAACCTATCTACCTAACAACCTATCTACCTAACAGCCTATCTACCTAACAGCCTATCTACCTAACAGCCTATCTACCTAACAGCCTATCTACCTAACAGCCTATCCCCTACTTTACCTTAACATTATCCAGCCCATTTTTCTCGAACTCGTCAATGTATTTTTTTGAATACGGCTCAAGGATTTCAAGCTTTTCGTCCATAGACATTTTCTCAAGTTCTTTGCCAAGCTTTTTTTCGGCATCTCTTTCAGAAAGCCCGAATATCAAGGTATCCCAGAAACACTCATCTTCATAATCATTAATAATGGTGATGACTTCCTCGTCAAGTTCCTGTGAGGGCAAAAAGAGCCCGAGATCATCGTCCATCTCTACCAATTTCTTCATCCCGGCTTCGTCTGCCTTAGAAAATATAGTCTGTACCAGATCGTTCAGTACCATGTTTTCCGGCTCATCAATCACCCAATCGCCGACATATACAAGCTTAAGGAGTTCTTTATACTGATCTGCTGACAATTCAAGATTTACTTTTTTCATGATATTTGGTTTTATAGTTTAATTTTTTCGTGTACTAATTTCAGTATCTCATCTTCCAGGTTTTTTGCCTGTTGTTCAATAGCTTCGGCTTTGCCAATGATATCCGCAACATAATCTTTGTCTTTAAGCCCGGAAGCGTTGATCTTCACATTGAGGAAAGCCCCTATCACAGCCGAACGTGCACATAAGGCGCCCACTCCGGCGTCGGTCACGGAGTTCGGATTTCCGGTTTCGGCCATGGCTTTGATCACCTCAAAGGAGGAAAGCGCTTTTTCCATGGTTTTGAACGGTATTTCTGTGGCGTACTTCGTGGCTTCCTGTATAGCCTGATTGCGGATGTCTTTTTCCTGATCGCTGTTTTTGGGCAGGCCAAAAGCGTTCATGATCTTGTTAAAGGCATTGGTATCTTCATCCACCAGGGCCATCAGTTCGTCTTTTATTTTCTGGCCTTTTTCTGCCCAGTCCGAAAATTCTTCCCAACGTTCGTCCCAACCGGGTTTATGAGAGGAAAGGTTCGCTACCATGGTGGCCAGCGATGCGCCCAAAGCGCCTATATATGCCGAGATAGAACCTCCGCCGGGGGCCGGTGATTCTGAAGCTGTTTCGTCGGCAAAGGCCACACAGGTCATATCAATCAGCTTTTTGGGCTTGTTGGCCCGGGTATCTTCAAGTACAAATTCAATGATCTTCTCTCTCGGGTTAAAAGGCTTAAGATCGTCGAGACCCAGGGATTTTACAGCAATTTTTATTAACTCATCCTGTGATACTCCAACCGATCTTTGTTGTTTTTTCAAAAAATATTTTCCCGCATCGAGCATGGCTTTCAGGGGTATCAGTCCCACAATTTCCGACCCGGTCACCCTCAGGCCGCGTTCGCCGGCTTTTTTACAGGCTTCTTCAAAAGCCACATGTACGGGAGTGATGCTGATATTGGTCAGGTTGATGGATATCTGGGCAATGCCGTACTCTTCGATGAACCAGCCGATGGCTTTGCAGGCTTTGAGTGATCCCGGAATCATGACATTGTTGCCTTCGGCATCTTTCATAATTTTACCGGTAACAGGGTTGCCCTCGCGCTTTGGACGGCCTTTTTCACGAATATCAAAAGCCACCGCGTTGGCACGCCGGGTGGAGGTGGTATTCAGATTTACGTTATAGGCCACCAGAAAATCACGTGCCCCTATGGCTGTAGCCCCGGCATGTGCATTGAATTTTGCGGGGCCAAAATCGGGCTTCCAGTGCGGATCAGTAAGTTTTTTCTGCAGGCCTTCATATTCTCCGGCACGACAGTTGGCCAGGTTTCTTCTTTCTTCGCAGAAAGAGGCGTTTTCGTAGCAATACACAGGGATGCCCAGCTCGTTGCCTACTTTTTCGGCCAGCTTACGTGCGTACACCACGGTTTCTTCCATCGTGATGCCCGCTATCGGCACAAAAGGACACACATCGGTAGCGCCAAAACGGGGGTGCTCGCCTTTATGCTTGCGCATATCAATGATCTCAGAAGCTTTTTTTATTCCCCTGAAAGCGGCTTCCACTATATCTTCGGGGGCTCCGGCAATAGTTACTACGGTGCGGTTGGTAGCCTTTCCGGGATCCACATCGAGAAGTTTTACGCCGGGCACGGCTTCCATCACATCAGTTATCTGTTTAATAATGTTCATATCGTTCCCCTCGCTGAAGTTGGGAACACATTCAATAAGTTGTTTCATAGTAGTTTTGAATTTTACAGGCCGCAAAATTAGTAATTAATAACGACCGCCAAATGATTTATTTCACATTCAATTCGATGATAGCTTTCGGGGATTTCATTTCTTCGGGCATATTGCGGAAATCCGTGATCTTAAAAGCCACAGACCCTTGAGGCAGCTCCTTGGTGCCGAGATAGCTTTTAATCAGATCCTGACGTTTTTGAATGAGCAGGGTAAACGTTCCTTCCACCTTCTCGCTGCCAACAAGTTGCATGCACCGGCTAACCAGATTCCCGTGGTCTTCGCCTTCAACACCCACAAAGAGCAGAAAGGCAGGGTCGGCATCCGGCACTTTTGAGGCTGAAATTTTTATGGATGCCGGGTCGGTGCCGGGCTGAACAGATTTTGAAACAAACAGTTGTTTGGCTTCCTGAACGGCGATCATGCCTTTTTCTTTTTCGGGATCGGTGGTTTGCACGAACGTATAGCTCAATTCTGACTTTTTGGTGATGATGTCAGCTATTTTATCAAGTTTGTCGCGTTGATTGCCGTTAAGGCTATCCTGCAGGTAATCAAAAGGTATCTGTTTGATACTTTCGGGATTGGTGCCAAACAACTTCCCTATGGCTTCAAAAGGTTCGGAGATGGCTTTCAGCAAAAATTCCTCCAGGGTTTTCCATATGATCTTCCGCAGTTTGAATGAGGGATCGGAAGGTTTTCCGGTAACCGGCAGGTCAATTTTGATATTCCCTTCACGGTCTTTGATAATATACAAAGCCAGCGCCACAGGCAGCTTATAGGCCGAGGTGTCTTTGGTTTTTTTGCCGAATTCCAGTTGTGCCAGCTTCAGGTTGTTGAGGTTGTCGAGCAGGTTGGGTGTCATTTTCAGTTTGACATCATAATTGAAAGTTCCTTTGGTGATCGGCCGCGCGAGATAATATTCCGAATAAGGTGAAAAACTAACCAGGTCGAGTTTGGCAATGGTGCCGTTAAAAACAATGTTCGACGTATTAACCATGTCAAGGTTGCCTTTTCCTTTAAAAGTCGCGGGGCCGTTGAGGTTCATCGAAAAATCAAGAGGTATGTCGCTTGACTGGTCGCTGAATCCGCTTACTGCGACATTCAGGTTTTTAATGTCAAAATTAAAAGGCCTGTTCAGCGTAAGGTCAGAGAAGTCGATGTTGCCGCCCCTGATGACGAGGCTGTCGATGGAATAATGAGTTTCGATGCTGTCTGCCGTAGTGTCGGCGGAGGCTGCCGTATCGTTGAGGATGGGCGCCAGTATCCGCTGAATGTTAGTATTGCCTTTTTCGAGCACCGCCACAATATTGGGTTCGTCCAGCACCACCTTGCCGATGCAGAAGTTGGATCTGCCGATATCCAGCGAATCCATGCGGACATAAATATCTTTAAATGAGCAAAACGGCTTATTATCAAGCTCAGTGATGGCCAGGTTTTTTATACCGGCTTCACCGGTAACCATGATGTTGAGAATGTTCTCGAGTTCGCCGTCCACTTTCAGGTCGGTATATAACTGGCCGCTGGTAATGTTGGCATCGAGAAAAGGCCGGGCATAACCTGCAAAGGGAGTGATGTCTATGTTGTTTGTTTTCAGCGAGACAGCGTATTTTCCGGCGGCCTGATTCAGGGACCCGTCCACGGCTACCTCGCCACCTTCGCCCAGCAAAAACTCAACTCCCACGTCGGATTGTTTGCTGTTCCATGATATTTCAGGGACTTTCACTCCCAGGTCTTTCAACTCGGTTTTTGTGTTCATGGTTTTGTCTTCATAGCGGATGTAGCCTCCGCCGATGCTGAGGTTTTTTACCAGGTATTTCAGGGTGTCGCTGCTTTCTTCTTCAGGAATGGTGTCTGTGGCAGCGGTGTCCCCCGGGGAAAGAAAATCATTGAAATTAAAGACGCTGTCGGCATAGATTATTGATACCCGAGGCTTGTCTAAGCGGATTTCGGAAAAAGCAATTTCTTTATGAAGTAGGTTCCAGGGGTCGAAATTCACGTACAACTCATGAAAATTGGCGAAAGTGTCTTTTTTGTTGACTTCATACATAGTAAAATCTTCAATCTTCACAGCCCATTTGAGATAATTGATGTGCAGCCCTGCTATATCCACTTTGCGGCCGATAAGGTCTTCGCTGTTTTTGACCACATACCATTTTACGATGCTCGAGAGAAAAAACAACAATAAAAAAATCAGCAATGCGATACTGCCAAGAATGATGTACCTTTTCTTGATTTTGAATTTTCGTTTCATAGCTGAACTTTTATTAATTTAAAGCAAAATCAACGGCTGCACAGGAATGGATATAAGTAGAATCAAAAACCGGGATCTCCGTATGCTCCTGTTTAATGAGCAGTGGAATTTCGGTACAGCCGAGGATAACCCCTTGTGCACCTTTTTTTTCAAGACTTTTCATGATGCCGATCATTCTTTCGCGTGATTCATCCCTGATGATTCCGTTAAACAATTCATTAAATATGGTGGCCTGAATAAAGTCGCGGTCTTCGGTTTCGGGTATAACAATTTCAACGCCATTTTGGCGGACTTGATCTTTATAAAAATCCATTTCCATGGTTTGGCGGGTAGCTAGCAAACCCACCTTGCAAAGCCCTTTCCGTTTGATTTCCATAATGGTTTCATCCACGATGTGGATCAGCGGAATGTTGATTCCGGCCATGATCAGGTGGGCGACCATGTGCATGGTATTGGCGCATATCAGCAGGCAATCGGCGCCGGCTTTTTCAATGGCCTGAGCAGCTTTATTCATCAGGGCGCCAACCTCATCATATTTTTTGGAATTCACCAATACTTCCACCTCATGAAAGTTCACCGAATACATCACAATTTTGGCTGTGTTCCGGTTTCCTGTCTTTATCAGCATCTGCTGATTGATGATCCGGTAGTAATCCAGGGTGGATTCCCAGGTAGTGCCGCCCAAAAGTCCTATGGTTTTCATTTTTGTATCTTTCCGTTGATGATCACTGTTTCCACTTTGTTGCTTCCGAATGCATAAGGCAAATATTCCACTGATGGTATCGGTTTCGTGATAAAGACATTAGCTTTTTTGCCGACGGCGATGCTTCCCAGTTCATCTGAAACGCCCATGGCATAGGCGCCATTGATGGTTACCGCGTTGATGGCTTCCTCGGGCAACATTTTGTAGTTGATACAGCCCATAGAAAGTATCAGTTGCATATTCCCGGAGGGAGAAGAACCTGGATTGAAATCGCTGGCCAGGGCAAGTGGCAGTCCGGCATTTATCATTTTACGTGCCGGAGCATAAGGCATACCCAGGAAAAAAGCGGCGCCCGGAAGTAATGTGGGCATGGTTTCGGTATTCAGCAGCGAATTAATTTCGTCATCTCCTGTATATTCCAGATGGTCGACAGACAGCGCATTGTATTTTACCCCCACCTGAATTCCTCCTGAGAAATCAAGCTCGTTGGCATGGATCTTCGGACGTAAGCTATATTTCATCCCTGCCATCAGCATACGTTCGGTTTCTTCCACGGTAAAAAAGCCGCGGTCGCAAAATACATCTATGTAATCGGCAAGTTCTTCCGAGGCCACCAAAGGTATCATTTCGTTTATGATCAGGTCCACGTATTCGCTTTGTTTTCCTTTATACTCCTGCGGAACAGCGTGTGCTCCGAGAAAAGTGGCGGTGATGGTCAGCGGAGAACGTTTTTTGAGTTTTTTTATCACCCTCAGCATTTTAAGCTCGTCGGCAGTAGTCAGCCCATAACCGCTTTTTATCTCCACAGCTCCTGTACCCAGCATTTTAATTTCTTCGAGACGCGGCAAGGCCTGCCTGATCAATTCTTCCTCCGATGTGTTGTGAAGTTTTTTTGCCGAATTAAGAATGCCGCCTCCCCGCTTTGCGATATCTTCATAAGACAAGCCTTTAATTTTATCGGTATACTCTATTTCGCGGCTGCCGGCGTATACCAGATGGGTGTGCGAATCGCAGAAACACGGAAAAACCATTCGTCCTGAGGCATCAATGGTCTTTTGTTCTTTATCGTCAGGTTTCTTTTCATTTTTCAAATCTTTCATGGAACCATATCCTGCAATTTTTGCATTTTCGATAATCAGAAAAGCATCACGCACCGATCTCAGTTCCGACATTTTTTTACCCGAAACTTTACTTACTAATTTACTGTTTCCGGATTCAACCTGAACCAGTTCTTTTATATTTTCTATTAAAAGCTTCATAGTTAATATTTAAGTTGAACGACAATAAAAATGCGACAAACAATAAGAAATATACAATAAGTTATAATTTGGTAGTTAAAAATATGTTAAAGATACAATTACAGATTAATACATTTCAACAGGTGCAAAATTATGATTATTTTTGTTAAAAAATAACAAAGCATGAAACGTACCCTTATTATTGTTCTTGCAGTTCTTTTGGTTTACGCCGTTCAGGCAAAAAAAGTAGATTTGCCGATGGCAAAGAAAGTTGGCATTGCTTATTATTACGAACATGCCGGCCAGTTTGTAAACCTGGATCTGAAAACCCTTGAAACGGCAGACATTTTCACTGAATCGGCAGGAAATACGCCTCTATACTACATCATCAATTTAAACCCCAGGGGGTTTGTCATCGTTGCGGCTGACGACAACGTAACTCCTGTTATCGGTTATTCTTATGAATCATATCTCAATCCGGAATACATGCCCGAAAATGTAAGGTACTGGATGTCGGGTGTCAGGACAGAGATTCTAAGAATCATCAATAAAAAAACCCCGGCGTATGAAACCATAAGCAGCCTTTGGAATTATTATGCAACGAGTACCCCGGATAACCTGACCATTAAAAAAAGTAAAGCTATTACCCCTTTGCTTTCGAGCATGTGGAACCAGGACAAATATTACAATCAGTTTTGCCCCGCCGATACCGCCGGGCCTGACGACAGAACGTATGCCGGCTGTGTTGCTACTGCAATGGCCCAGGTTATGTATTATTACCGTTACCCTGTGACAGGCCAAAGTTCCCATGGCGGGATAAATTTTGGTGCGACAACTTACCAGTGGGACAATATGCTTGATGAACTCAGCAATTACAACGAAGCCGTTGCCACCCTGATCTACCATTGCGGAAGAGCTGTCAACATGGATTACGCGGCCGACGGATCGTCAGCAAGTTCTTCGACCTGCACCACCGCGTTAAAAAACTACTTTAAATACGACAGCAATTGTGATTTTGAAATGAGATACCTCTATTCAAATACTGCCTGGGCAAATCTCCTGAAAGCTAATCTTGATGCCAAACATCCGATGATATATTCAGGGTCAGATGGATTCAGTGGAGGGCACGCATGGAATTGCGATGGTTATGATGCGAGCAGCAATTTTCACATGAACTGGGGTTGGGGCGGTTATGCCAACGGTTATTTTGCCATAACTGACCTGACAGCCGCCGGAAGCAGTTTTAACGATAATCAGGGCGTGGTGCGTAATATCTATCCGCTGGCAACAAGCTACCCTTATAATTGCTCCGGAACAAAATCAATTACAGGAATTACCGGCACCATAGAAGATGGCAGCGGGCCAAACGACTACCCGAATAATAGCGATTGTTTATGGCTGATCGACCCTTCGGAAACAGTTTCAAAGATCAGTCTGGAATTCACTTCGTTCAGCACGCAGGCAAGCAGCGATGTCGTTACTGTTTATGATGGCAGCACTACCGCATCCCCTGTGCTTGGAACATTTTCGGGAAGTACTTTGCCTCCGGTGGTTTCATCGACAGGCCCGGTGATGCTGGTACGATTTCAGACCAACAGCAGCACGACAAATACGGGCTGGAGAGCCACCTACAGGAGTTCTTTCCCAGTATATTGCAGCGGAATAAGCACGCTGACAGCATCAAGCGGGACAGTGGCCGATGGCAGCGGTGCAGATAATTATACTTACAACCACCTTTGCAGATGGAGCATCGCACCTCCCAACGCGGCATCCATTACCCTTAATTTTACAGCATTCAATTTATCAACCAATGACTTTCTAAGGATATCTGACCAGAATACGAGTGCCGTATTAAACGAATATACAGGAACGACGGTACCTGCGGTCAAAACCTACAATACCAGCAAGGTTTTAGTCATGTTTAAATCCGATACTTATCTGAATTCCCAAGGCTTCAGCCTTAACTACACATCATCAACTCAATTAGGACTCGAAGAAAACGGCAACCTCAGCGGGATGAATATTTTCCCCAACCCGGCAAAAAATATACTGAATGTTCAATTCACCCTCCATGAACCGGAAAACCTGAGCGTTGAACTTTGCTCGATGACGGGCGTTGTGGTTTATAAAGAAGAACAATACAATTTTGACGGTAATTACCATACGGTCATTAATACTTCCGGTCTGAGCCAGGGAGTGTATCTGCTGAGAATCACAGGCGACACGCAATCTGTATGCAAAAAGATTATTATTGAATAATATATGCAAAAAAAAATTACGGTACTGCTTCTATTAATTTTAGTTCAATGCAGTGCTTTTTCAAAAAAAGTAACCGAGCAGCAGGCGATGCTGGCAGGTAAAAATTTTTACTTTGAACGGATAAATCTCATTTCCCCTGCAGAATACAAGGATATCGAAATAGAAAATATCATATCAAAGAATTTTGAAAACCAAATTTTATATTATATCATTTCATTCAAAAACAAAGGATTTATCATTGTTTCCGGTGACGACATCTTTCAGCCGGTGCTTTGTTATGTTTTCGACAGCAAATACAACGAGCTGAACAGGCCGCCTGCATTTGTCCGGTGGATGCAGGATTACGAAAAACAAATCATTTATGGTCTGAAAAACAATATGGTGCCTTTATCTTCTATTACTGCTGAATGGGAGCGTCTGCTATCATCCACACCAGAACAACTGAAACAGCCTAAAGGGACAAAAGCCATTACTCCACTGCTAAAGACCACATGGGACCAGGGAAAATATTATAATAATTTTTGTCCCGCTTTACCAGGAGGGGCCGACGGGCATGCATGGGCAGGTTGTGTGCCAACGGCCATGGGGCAGATCATGAATTATTACAGGTATCCCTCCACAGGAACAGGCTCCTTTGTTTACAACGATACGGTGGCTCCCCACACCTATGATTCTTTGTTTGCTGATTTTGGAAATACAGTCTATCAGTGGGACCTGATGCCGTTAAAGGTTACGGAGCGGCAGAACGATTCTGCTGTAGCAAAGCTGCTTTACCACCTTGGAGTTTCTGTTAATCTGAATTACGATTCCCTCGGTTCAGGAATGTACAACCACAAAGCAGCATATGCCTTACGGACTTATTTTCATTATGCACCCGATTGCGAATATGTATTCAGGGACACGGCCACACATACCGACTGGAAACAACTGATATTAGATCATCTTGATGCGAAGAAGCCATTGTATTATGCCGGATGGGCAGATACGATCAATGTTTCAGGACATGCTTTCGTTTGCGACGGCTATCAGGACACCAGTTACTTTCATTTCAACTGGGGCTGGAACGGTGAGTCCGACGGATATTTTCTGCTCGACCACCTTACACCAGGTGCTGATTTTACGCTGGACCATGAACTCATCATTAACTTTTATCCCGATACCACATCGGCCTATCCTACCCCTTGTGCAGGCATTACTACCCTTACACAAACCAAAGGGACTTTTTCCGACGGCAGCGGGCCCTTGCATCAATACGGGCATAATTCCGATTGTATCTGGGTGATCCAGCCAGCCGATTCCATCACCAACATTAAATTAAACTTTTTAGAATTTAACACCGAGCAGGATTCCGATATAGTGATCGTTTATAATGGCATCAACACATCTGCGCCGGTGATCGGAACGTTTTCGGGAACATCATTGCCATCCCAGATCACATCCACAGGCAAAGCGCTTTGTGTGCGTTTCATTTCAAACGACAGTGTTTGCTCTGATGGTTTTTTAGCATCATACACATCAACACCGGCGATTTATTGCTCAGGAATTAAGGATCTTACTGCCGGCTCGGGGACATTCAGTGACGGCAGCGGAACCTATAATTACCACCCCAATCAGTTATGCCGCTGGCGTATCATGCCTGCAGGAGCCACGGCTGTCAGGCTGCACTTCAATTCATTTGACATTGCCGCCGGAGATTATGTCAGAATTACTGATATCGCCACCAATACCGTTCTTGCCAACCTGACCGGCAACGTTATTCCTGAAGATGTTGTCTCCAATTCCGGACAGATGCTTATACTGTTCAAATCATTTGATGCTGAACTTGCACAGGGCTTCTCGGCTTCATACTATAACTCCAGCAGCATCGATGAAATAATACCTTTTGGAATTACATTATCCCCCAATCCGGCAAAAGATCATGTGATCATTAACGTTCAAAATGCTCAACAATTAAAATATAAAACCGATATATACTCTATAGAAGGTAAGCATATCTATGAAAATAATTTTGAATTGTCGCCCGGTCAATACAGTGTTGAGCAGGATGTATCTTTTCTGTATCCGGGGTTCTATTTCTTCAGATTATCTGCAGGCAGCCAAACCATCGTTAAAAAAATTATTATTGAATAAACTCTTTTTATGAAAAACTTCAAAAAAAGCTTATCAGTCCTCATCGTTTTAATTCTCCTGATCTCCGGGGCATTTGCTGAAAAAACCGACGTAAAAACAGCACAGGCTCTCGCCACAAATTTCTATTATGAAAAATGCCTTCTTTCGGGTTATGATTTGAAACAAGCTGCCGAACTGTCGCTGACTTACACAAAACTCAACAATAACGAAGAGGTCTATTATGTATTTTCATCCGATAACGGCTATATTATTGTTGCCGCTGATGATGCTGTATACCCTGTCCTGGCTTATTCTTTTGAAAAAAAATATTCCACAAAAAATATTTCCCCCGAATTCAGTTCCTGGATGAGCACTTACGAAGATCAGATCGTTCATGTCCGTAAAAACAAGATCAAGGCCGACCAGAATATTTCACAGGCATGGAAATCGTATACCACTGATTACAATCCTGCAGCCTATCTGAAAAGTAATACAAAATCGGTAGCCCCCTTACTGATGTCCACTTGGAATCAGGGTACCTGTTACAATTATTTATGCCCGGAGGATCCTGCGGGCGCTGACGGCCACGTATATACCGGGTGCGTGGCTACTGCCATGGCTCAGGTAATGTATTATTACCGTTATCCTGAGGTTGGTACCGGAACACATAGTTATTATTCAAATTATGGCACCCTGTCGGCAAATTTTGGCGCTACTACATACAACTGGAATGAGATGCAGAATGATATCTTCGGTAAATATAATTACAGCATGGCCTTGCTGCAGCTTCACTGCGGCATTGCCATTAATATGGATTACAGCCCCGACGGTTCAGGCGCACAAATGTGGAATGATGTCGAAGCAATGAAATCGCATTTCGGCTATTCAAGTTCTACTCAACTGATTTATAAAGATGATCATCCGGCGGACTGGGAAAATCTGCTAAGATCAGAACTGGACAATAAAAGGCCCATTCAATATGCCGGGTACGGAGAAGGCGGACATGCTTTTGTCTGCGACGGCTATCAGGGCACGGATTTCTTTCACTTTAACTGGGGATGGGGTGGCGCTTACGACGGATATTTTTATGTGGATAACCTTAATCCCGGATACACGTTTAACTATGACCAGCAGGCGATTATAAACTCATACCCGGCGACAGCCTTCCCTCTGAATTGCAACGGATTGAAAACAATTACAAGTACCTATGGAACTATTGAAGACGGAAGCAGCCCCAAATACAACTACCAGGACAATAAAGATTGTATGTGGCTGATAGCCCCTACCGATCCCATTGATAATATTCGAATTTCCTTTGACAGGTTAAATACCGAAAATAATAATGATTATGTGACAATTTATGATGGCGAAACTACCAACGCTCCTGTGTTAGGTGTTTTTTCCGGAAATACCATACCTCCCGAAATTATTTCCACAGGGACTAAAGTTCTTGTCCGTTTTACTACCAATGGCTCAAACGTAGCTGACGGATGGCTGCTTACCTTCAACGGCAAACTCACGAAATTTTGCAGCGGGGTGACTGAGTTAACTGCCCCAACTGGAATAATCTCTGATGGAAGCGGCACCTATAATTATAATAACAGCACCGTCTGCCATTGGCGAATAAGCCCGCCCGATGCAGGTTCAATAACAATTACATTCAATAATATGGATCTGGCTGCAGATAATGATTTTATTAAAATCTATGATGATGTTGCCGATACTGAAATAATGACCTTACATGCAGGAACTATGCCCCAGACTTTCACCGCTTACACCGGAAAAGTTTTATTGCTCTTTCTTACAGGCGTCCTGGACAATGCCGCCGGATGGGAACTTTCCTATTCTTCTGCACCGCTTGCTGTTGAAGAAAACAACAATGCTTTCGTGAGTATATCACCAAATCCAGCGTCTGACAAGGTAAACATTATGGCTTCCGTTGCTAAATCCGCATCAATAAATCTTGCAATTTTCAATAACTTAGGAAGTGCGGTATTCTCAAAACAGGCATCAGCCGAAAATGGCCTGATTGACGAGACCATTGATGTCAGTCATTTATCAAAAGGGCTTTATTTCCTGAAACTGTCCTCCGAAAAATTTAACAGCACTCAGAAACTCATTATCCGCTGATACGTGCTGTTTTGTTAATAATCGTGTTGATTTCTCCATATCAACAGCAATAAGCTATACAACAAAATTCATACTTTTGTATTATGAGCAATATCTTCGGAGAATTATTCAAGCTGAGTATCTTTGGCGATTCGCATGGCAAAGCCATAGGCGGTGTCATTGACGGTTGTATTCCCAACCTTGCCATCGACGAAAAAAAAATAATTTACGACCTGAAACGGCGAAAAAGCGGAACGGATCTGTTTTCTTCAGCCCGCAATGAACCCGACAAATATGAATTTTTATCCGGCATCAGAAATAGTAAAACGACGGGCGGGCCTATAGGGTTCCTCATTCCAAATATGGATAAAAAATCAGGGGATTACGAAGATCTGGATCATCTTTTCAGGCCGTCTCACGCTGATTTCACTTATTTTGCAAAATACGGGACCACAGAAAGCGCCGGAAAACTTCACGCTTCAGGCCGTATCTTTGCCCCCGTTGTACTGGCAGGGGCGATAGCAAAGCAGATGCTGGCCCAATCAGGCATTTCTATTTTTGCTTTTGTTAAACAGATCGGAACGGTATCTACAGAAAAATCTTATACCGAAATTGACCCGGATACAATAGAACAAAGCCGTGTGCGTTGTCCTGATAAGCAAGCTGCCAAAGAAATGATTGCTCTTCTCGATAAATTAAAAAAAGACGGCGACAGTACCGGGGGTATTGTCAGTTGTGTCATCAAAGGCTGCCCTCCGGGCTTAGGTGACCCTGTATTCGGGAAATTACAGGCAAAACTTGCACAGGCCATGTTTTCGATAAATGCCGTCAAGGGATTTGAATACGGGAGCGGATTTGCTGCTGCGGCCATGACAGGAAGCGAACATAACGACCTTTTTATCATCCGGCAAAAACGTTTAAGAACTGCAACGAATAATTCAGGAGGCATACAGGGCGGGATAAGCAACGGTGAAGACATCTATTTTAATGTGGCGTTCAAACCCGTTCCGGGAATCAGCCGTAAACAAAAAACCGTCGACCGCAACGCCAATACCGTTGAGTTTTCTACTGGCGGAAGACACGATATTTGTTTCGTGCCGCGGGCAGTTCCGGTTGTTGAAGCCATGTCGGCACTTGTGGTCGCCGACAGTTTTTTAAAGCAACAAATATATGCTGAAAAACTATAAAAAAGCGCTCATCCTTTTCGCTCTGCTGACCTCAGTGATATTTGCCTATGCCCAGGAGGATACCTTATGCGTTGAATTAGTCAATAAAAAAGCAAAAAAGATATACAATGAGGCATTTGAAAATTTCAAGAGCCGCCGTTTTGTTGATGCCGTGGCCCAGTTCAAAGAAGTACTTGAATACGAGCCTCAATGCGGACAGTGTTACTTTTTCCTCGGAATGATCAATTTTAAAAGAGTAGACTACAACCTCAAAGCAGCACAGACGTACTTTGAAAAATCTGTTGAGCTCTGCCCGGATTTTGATATTTATGTTTATTATTATCTGGGCCAGATATATTACGGTGCTGAGAAATGGGAGCAGGCCGAACAAGTTCTAAAAACCTTTCTCAAAGATCCTGAAAAGATCGAAAACGATGCCGAGCAGAATGATGCCAATGCGATGTATAAATGGGCGTCGTTCTACAACAAAGCATATAAAAATCCGGTACCTTTTAATCCGAAATATATCAAAGGTGTTTCTTCTGCGTCCGACGAATATATCCCTTCCATCTCCCCGGATGGCGTATATATGTTCTATGCCCGTGTGGTGGAACTTCCGCCGAATAAAAGCGACCTGATACCCAAACCCGTTTTTAAAGAAAAATTTTATTTCAGCGAAAAGAAAAACGGGGAGTTCGACAATGGCAAAGAAATGCCCTACCCTTTCAATATGAACGCTAATGAAGGCGGAGCCTCCGTTACTATCGACAATAACGAGCTTTATTATACCGTCTGCAAGGACAAAGGCTCTTACCTCAACTGCGACATCTATTATTCAAAAAAAGATGAAACCGGCTTGTGGAGCGATATTGAACCACTTGAAAACGTCAACAATCCCGACACCTGGGAGAGTATGCCCAGCATATCATCGGATGGAAAGGTACTTTATTTTATCAGCGACCGGCCTGGAGGCGTTGGCGGCTATGATATTTACCAGGCAAAAAAAGATGATAAGGGTGTATGGGGCAGCCCGGTAAACTTAGGATCACAAATCAACTCAAAAGGAAATGAAAAAACACCCTTCCTGCATACCGACAGCCAAACACTGTACTTTTCGTCTGATTCGCCCGATCTGCCGGGCATGGGAAGCTACGACATCTATTACTCGCGCGTGCAGGCCGACGGCAGTTGGAAAAAGCCGACAAATCTCGGCTACCCTATCAACTCTGACGCTGATGACGCGGGATTTTTCGTGAGCCTTGACGGCAAGACGGCTTACTTTTCATCCAACAAACTGAAAGGCATCGGCGGATGGGACGTTTATGAATTTGAACTGTACAAAGATGCACGCCCCGAAGAAATGAAGCTTGTCAAGGGCGATGTGAAAGATGAAAGCACAGAAAAGCCTGTGAATGCAAGAATAGAGATAAAAAATGTGGAAACCAAAAAGATCACTAAGATACCTGTAGATTCATTATCAGGAAAATACGTAATCGCTATCAATACAAAAAACAATTTTGTGCTGACCGTCAAAAAAGATGACTATGCCTATGAATCAAGGTTGATCCCTGCTGCAGACACCGTTCGCTCCGAACCGCTACAAGAAGTGAATTTCGAAATAAAACCCATCGAAGTAGGCAAATCCTACACGCTGAATGATATATATTTTGCATCCAACTCTTTCGAGCTTAATCCCGAGTCAGAGACAATACTTGATGGGTTTATTGAATTTCTGACTGAAAACCCGCACATCAAAACCGCTATCCACGGGCATACAGACAATATAGGCAAGGATGAAGACAATATGCTGCTTTCGGAAAACCGCTCCCAATCAGTTTATAATTATCTGACTGCACACGGCATTGCTTCATCACGCTTATCCTATAAAGGTTTTGGAGAGACAAAGCCTGTTGCAAGCAACGATACCGAAGCAGGAAGGGCAAAAAACCGAAGAACAGAGTTCGTGATACTTGAAAAATGATCAAAAATTCAGTATCTTTACTGTTGGATTTGTCACATTATTAACACTTATGGCTATGAAAAAACTCATCCTCGTTTTCGGAATTTGTTTTTTAACGGCATTGCTGACTTTTGCTCAACAAGGGCTCAATTTCCATGTAAATTATAATCAGGATGCTCATTATCCCAAAAGCGACACAGCTCTAATGATGTATTTCTTAAAAAACATACAATACAGCAATGATGCCGTGAAAAACAACGTCACAGGCACGGCAACATTCAGTTTCATTGTGTTGCCCGACAGCAGTGCTACGGAAATTGTTCCTCTAAGCAACATCGGTTACGGCCTCGAAGAACAGGTGGCCGGGCTGATCCAAAAGCTGCATTTTGCCCCGGCTGTTATCAACGGGTCACCATATCGCTCGACCATGATCATGAATGTAAGGATAAATGCTGCCGATAACAAATCGGGACTGATCGAAAAATTAAAAAATTACTGAATCAGGACCTTATCATGTGTTTCTACTTGATGAAAGTCCCCTTATCATACTCTTCAAAAGCAGTTTCCAGTTCTTCCTGTGTGTTCATCACGATAGGTCCGCCCCAGGCCACAGGCTCACCAAGCGGCTTTCCCATGAGAAATAAAAACCGCAGATTGCTTTCGCGGGTATGTGCAATAAAATTTTCACCTTCAGAAAATAAAAGAATATCCTGATTGCCCGCATAATTCTTTTCGATGATTTTTACATCTTCATCCCTTTCGCAGAAATACCCGGCGCCTTCAATAACATAGCAAAACATATTGTTTTCTGCCGGTGTTGGCAGGTTAAACTCAGTATCGCGAGGAACTGAAATATCCAGAAAAACCGGATTGGTCATAATATCTTTTACCGGGCCTGACACCCCCTTGTAATCGCCGCAGATGATACGGATACTGCAATGGGTCTCAGAACCGACCTCAGGTATTTCCTTGCTTTTCACTTCCTGATAACGCGGTTTCATCATTTTGTGTGAGGCCGGCAGGTTGGCCCAAAGCTGGAAGCCATGCAAGGCCCCATCGCCTACTACCTGCGGCATTTCCTGGTGAATAATGCCGCTGCCGGCCGTCATCCACTGCACATCACCCGCCCCGATCACGCCTTGGTTGCCCATACTGTCCTGATGTTCTATTTCGCCTTTCAAGACATAGGTTATGGTTTCTATGCCACGGTGTGGGTGCCATGGGAAACCCTTCCGGTAATCGGCAGGATCATCACTCCAGAAATCATCCAGCATCAGAAAAGGATCAAATTGCGGAAGTTGGTGATATCCGAAAGCCCTGCGAAGCCTCACGCCTGCGCCCTCCATCACAGGCTGGCTTTTTCGGCTCCATTTTATTTTTCTTGTCGTCATTTTTTAAAGAATATATGTTTCAAGGATCTTACACGTCTCTGATGGAATAATCTCAAACTCCTTTATCATAGCAGGAACAAGCAACGACTCTCCTTTGCTCACCTTTACGCTGCTATCTGCATAAGCCAGTGTAAATGCGCCGTCGGTACACAGGTAAGCAACAAAAGAATCTATATCATTAAAATCCTGTTCCAGGTTCCGGTCGAGGTCCAGCAGATTCACGGTAAAATACTCCGATTTCTGAATCGCTACGGGGCGGTTTCTGACAATAACGGGATGAGTCTTATACTGTTCCTTTTCATCAAAATTGATGGCATCAAGAGCTAAATCCGTATGCAATTCGCGAGTCATGCCTGCCTGGTCGAAACGATCCCAGTCGTAGATACGGTATGTAATATCAGAAGATTGCTGTATTTCAGCCAGCAAAATTCCCGGGCCTATGGCATGAACATGCCCTGAAGGAACATAAAACACATCGCCGGGCTGCACTTTTTCATAGTTCAGTATCTCTTTAAGCGTATTATCCTTAAGATGTTTGAGGTAGTCGTCCTTGCTGGTTTTACTTTTAAACCCGCTGATCAGCTCGGCTCCTTCATCAGCAGCCAGAACATACCACATCTCGGTCTTGCCGAAACATTGGTGGCGCTGCATGGCCAGTCCATCGCCTGGATGCACCTGAACGGAAAGGTAATCTTCTGAATTGATGAACTTGAAAAGCAGCGGAAATTGATTGTTATACTTTTCGTATACGGCATCACCCACCAGATCGCCCATATACACTTCAACGAGCTCGTTCAGGGTATTGTCTTTGAGAAAGCCATTGCATACCTCGCTTGACGCATCTTCAATGCCTGATAATGCCCATAGTTCGCCGCAATTGGGTAATGGGGAAAAATCCTGCTTCAGAATCTCACTAATTTTTTTCCCTCCCCAGATTTTTTCTTTAAAGATCGGCTTGAATTTCAGTGGATATAATTCGTTCATAAGGTCAGATTATGAAACAAAGATAGTAAAAAGGGCGGGTATAATATTTCAAGGCTTTTACTTTTTTAGGGGAGTGTATATGTTGTAATTTTTGATGGGAAGATTAACGGATAGCTGCTTGGCACATGTAGCGGTATTTATATCACGTCCCTGTCAAACAGCACCCAAAGTTAATAAATTTCACATACCTTTCAAGTTAATTTTCACACAGCCATTGTGCTAAGCATTGCTGTTATCTGTTCGGGCAATTGTATCTGTTCTTATGCTGTTACTTATAGTCCGTTGTTTGATAAACCACATTAAAATAATTTTGTAATTTATGATTTTACGATTATGAGTATCAAAGAAAAAGTAGGCAAAAGAATACGCGAATTGCGTAATGCAAAGGGTTTGAGTCAAGAAAAATTTTCATTTGAATGCGAACTTGACCGGACTTACATTGCAAGTATTGAACAAGGCAAACGTAATGTTTCTATTGTAAATATAGAAAAAATTGCCAAAGCACTAGACCTCTCTGTAACTGAGTTTTTTAATTCAAATATTTTTAAATAATATGATAAAAGCAAATGATTTTGTAGTATTGACCGAAAAAATCAAAAATATAGAGAAAAATTCCGTTGGGTTTGTAAAGAAAGTGAAACCAACCAAAGCAACAGTATTTTTCATTGGAAAACAAAAAGAAATTGATATTGAATTATCAAATGTTAAATTAATTGACGTGACAAAAACTGGCAGACCAAAAGGCACGGCAAAGGAGTTTCCAACAAAAATTTGCAATGTTTGCCATATTTTGAAATCTATTGAAGAGTTTGATATTAATCAAAATGCAGTAGTAGGAAAAACAAGGCGACCAAGTTGTAAAGATTGCAGAAAAACAATTGATGGTGTTGCGTTGAAGTCGTCAGAAAGAAAAAGAATGGAAGCAATAAAGCCTGAAATATTTTTTGTATGTCCGATATGCAAAAAAGCATCTATTCCCGGCATTACTGCAAATCTTGTTATTGACCACAATCATACAACTGGAAATGCAAATGATTGGATTTGTGATAGTTGTAATACAGGATTAGGTCGTTTTAAAGATAATATTGAATTATTGCAAGAAATTATACAATATTTGAAAAAATACCAATAAGCTAAAAGAGTTGAGGTTGCATCATTTCTAAACGCTTGATAGACAAGTCGGTGTATTCTTTTGAAATTTCCATTCCAAGATAATTTCTTTTATTCAATTTTGCCATTTTGCAAGTTGTTCCCGATCCACTCATTGGGTCAAAGACTAAATCTCCTTCATTTGTCCAACTCAAAATGTGGTCTTGTGCTAATTTTTCTGGAAATATCGCTGTATGTTGAAAAGCAATTTTGTCATTTGTAGAGCCACCCAAACCTACTGCATAGTCCCAAATATTTGTCAAGGTTTTTTCTTCTTTTAATTCAGCAACAACTTTGTTGTTTATTCCGTCTGCCTTTTTATTTGATACTAATTTTTCATAACCATGTCGTGCTGTTTTAGTTTTCAGTGGATTAAAAGTAGAAACCTTTTCTTTGGAAAATACGAACATAAACTCATAACAATTCGTATATGCGTTAGACCGCATAAATGGAGTGTTTTTCTTACGATAAATCATGATATCGTGAACATTGAAACCAATTTCTTGAAAATAAAGACATTGTTTAAAACTAGTTAAAGTTCTATCTCCATTTTTAATTTTATCACCGACAACCCAAACTACAACACCACCTTTTTTCATTACACGAAATATCTCTTTGGCAATATTTTCAAAGTCAAAATGATAACCGGTATAATCTCTCAGATCATCATAGGGAGGAGATGTAACAACCAAATTAACACATTCACTTGGTAATTCTTTCATTCCGACCAAACAATCTACGTTGTAAATATTGTTAATTTCGTATTTTCCTAAATTCATAATTCGGTATTTTGAAAATACAAAGGTAATAATTTTTTTAGATTTTGATACTTATAATCTACTTTTTTAGATTTTTTTCAGAACGATTGAATTGAAATATTCTTTGTTATGAATTCGATTTGCCTGACAGATAACTATCGTGCCTGCTGTATTACTGCTATTTCGACAATATCCTTGGCATTCATACCATCCATTTTTGCACCTATAAATACCTGAAAATTAGTATAATAATTTTTTATTCTTCACGAATCCACTTGTAAACAATTATCAAAGCTTTTCAAATATTTCGACAAATATAAATGCAATAGATTTAAAAAGCAAGAATAATATTTTTTTTAATCAATCACAAATTGGGAGTTGATCATTCTAACCCGATGGGTGCTGAAAAATATAATGAAAAATGCTCTGTCCTATTCAAATTGAGGATCACTTAGCCTGATAGTAATATTCCTTAAAGGTTGGGGTTTCACCTGCCATCTTTAGAAATATGTCAAGAGGGACAACTTCTATGTTTCCACTAAGTTTGTTGCATATCGATTTCACCCTTGCAATATCACTGGATTCCCTGACATGAACCAAGAGGAAGTAAGGACGTTCCGCGTTGATAGCTGCGAGTTCTTCCAAATCCGCAACAACCTCTTCTTCAGGTTTTTCTGCGGCCAGATAGTAATCGTAAGAGATTAAGGGCCGCTTGTCGCGGACGGTAAAGGTGTTTGCTGCGCGGTAGCCGTTAACAAAACCGATGGCATCCGGCATAGACCGGTAATACTCATCCACCAGGTCTTTCGGCAGGTTGTTGTCAGAAGTCTCGGTGCCACCTTCCGAATAATCCATGATCTGAAAAACATCCAGATCGAGATTTTTCATTAGTGCCGCAGCTCTTTTCAGTTCTTCGGGCAACCATTTTTCAGGGAACACCCTGGGGTACATGTAGGCAGAGCCCGAAAGGCCACCGATAAAATAGTCATTTGGGGTTGCCTGTTTATAATAGTACTCAAGCAAGACCGGGGATTTGTTGAATAATTGCATCGTCACTTCCCATGCATACGGAATCGATCCTCTTCCAGGCTTGAACCAGGCGCCAATACCGATTCCGTCCGATTGGATCAGTGCGAGATAAATCTTTTTCTCCGGAATATATTCCTTGCCCGGCACGATATTGTGATTGTTACGGAACACGAACCCGGGGGATACCGGAATATGGATCAAAAAGCTGGTATTGGGCTGGGAATTAAGTCCGTCGGAATTCAGGGCATAAGAGGATAATAGTGTGGTCATTTGCTCTTCCAGGTCTTTTTTGTAGGAATGCCAGCCCCAGACCTGTCCCAAAGGGTTCATTTCAGCAAAAAGAGCCTTTGTCAACCCACACTCCAGCGTGTCGGTGGGGCGTACCGATAAATCAGTAAAAAAGCCCTTCTTCATCATCCCATAATCCGCACATGCCGGCATAAGCGCTGTGCCATGCACCCCTCCAAGCCAGACGATAACTTCCCGCGAACACCGGCTCCAGTATTGATCCTTTGCCCATGAATAAATTTCATAATCATTTTTTCCCTCAAACTTCCCCCTGAAATCCGCGATCTCTTTTAATTTCTCCTGTTTTACCAAAGGCAGTAACTCTTCGGTGATGACAATACCTTTCTCCAGGCCTGCCAGGGTATACGCCACAATTAATGAAGTACGGACTTTTTTGTCCCAGATAATATATCCTTTGATCTGCTTTCTAAATATTTTCAGTCCCTCTTCTATTTTTGTCAGTTTAGTAAAGGAAAAACCCTTTTCGCTTTCCAAATAAGTGGCCAGATCTTCCGTATAATTAAAGGGATAATCCGGTCCAAAAGTAAAATACAATTGTGGTTTTTTTTCGTTTACAACACCCTGTAATGATATCCAGCAGGCTTGTTCAGGCAGTGCGGAATGGATGTCCCAGTCATCAGCCATATTAAAAAGGTAAGCTGAATTTTTTGTATTACTATTGGTGTTGGTGATATTGTCCGTGTTGTTGATCTTATTATTCGTGCTGTTATTGACGATGTTTTGGCTGTTGTTGGGTTTTTTGTTATCATTTATATTCCTGACATCAACGCGTTCAAAAACAAATTTAATTTCCTGATCCTTCGGCCTGGTGGGCCGGGTGATCGTACAAATCAGCAGGTCTTGATCTGTGGAATATTGATAATGATACCTCATCTCCCCCCGCTTTTTTCCCTGAGAAGCAAAATATTCATATTTTTCCACCACTTTCAGAGATTGATCTCCCTCCCAACTAGCAATGACTTCTTTTGTAGAACCGACAGGCAGTCGTATTCCCATATGGATATTTGTAGAAAAAGTACCATCCTTTATTTCGCAATGATTGATCTTTCCGTCGGTAGTAAACGTAAGCTTCTCCTCATATTTTTTCTTTGGCCCCATCCGGGTGATGATCACCGTTTCATTTATATTAACGGTAATCTCCAGCGTCAATTCCTGGTAATAATCCAGAAAGGAGCTTTTATCTTTGATCATTTTCCACTTGCCTTGCATGTCGGTATTCTGAGAAAAAGTGATCACGGCAAAAGATAACCATAGGGCGATTGTTGTAAACAGATATTTCATATTATTCCCCAAATTTAAATATACATAATTGGTTGGTACTGCCTTTTCTTTTCTCCTGTCAGAAATTCCCGGAAAGTTCGGTCGTAATTTTCATTTGATGTTACCTTTCATTGTATTTTTTCAGGTCAATGTATTTGCCCAGAAATTTTAATGAATCTACATAGTACCTCTCACCAATTGCTTTATTTTTCTCTACTATATGATGGTCGATAAAAATCGCAATTCCTTCAGTATCAGATGATATATCTGCTGTGGCTGTCAACCGTTTTCTATTCCCTTTATTATCCACATAGTAATAAGCTCTGCTATCCTTATAAACTGGCCCCGCGTTAAATTTAAACTGTGTTTTTAGAACTCCTGTTTCCGGAATTCTATACACTCGCACACTGTCCTCAAATTCCATTGCAGAACCATCTGCCTGATCAAAATATATTTCTATTTTACCGGTGTAATCTTTTGGGATCAGATAAATTTCTTTTATGGTAATTGTTTTACCAGGTGCGCTTAAGTTTCTATCCTCATTATTAGTTTGCCTGCAACTTATCATAAGAAGCGCAACCATTATTATGTTAAAAATTCCTTTCATATGTGTACTTTTTCGAAGGTGCTTCTAACGTTAGTTCCCCGCTTATATTAGGACAAACTGTCTAAAAACCGCTGTTTAATATAAATTTTGACCAAATATAAAGCGATTTAATGATGGTGCAAAATTTATCAGGGAATATTTTCGGGAAAACAGGCTCTGCCTTATTATATTTAAGCCGGATCAGTAAAGATATGGAATTATCCGGTATTTTACTTTCTTTGTATAAACCTCCCATAGATTGCCATACTTTGAGGAACAACGTTTGTCATCATCAATCTGGCGCATGGATAAAAGCACGATATAATATAAAGGGTAAAGCCATACCCATAGTATTCCGGGATAACCGACACTAAGGGCTATTGCCAGACTCATTATTATTTCACCCAGATAATTGATGTGCCTGCTAATGCCCCAAAAGCCATTAGCCAATAATGTATTTTTACCGTCAGAAATGGTTGCCGGTTTAATTCCAAGAAACGTTTTTTCAGGATGTATTTTAAAGAAGTATTTTTGCATATTTGCACCCCGCGACAATATCCAGCCGGATATAAAAAACAGGCCAAAACAAAAAAGCAGCCACAGGGGAATGTTGGGATTTTGTAAATCAACAGTTGACCACAAGGAAATTAAATAAAAGTACGGATAAAATGTCAGGCAACCCCAGCCCAGTTTTAAGCCCACGCGCTCCGCAAAAAAATCATAGGTATACAGGTGTACTTTTTCGAAAGATAAATAGTCCCAGACAAAGAAAGTCAGCATTATCGCGCACAGAAGTATGCTGGAAGAGATTTTCCCAAATACCAGATAATGATGTGCTGTAAAACTCAGTACATTGAGCTGAAGCATGACTGCTCCGATCAAATATAACCAAACTTTGGCATCAATCCGGCTGTTCCGGGATTGTGGATTTTCCAGCCTGCCAAAAAACATATCGGCAAACCATGACCTGCCGGTAGACGGATAGGGTAAGACCATCAAAAAAGAAAATATCAATCCTAATATGAATGCGCCTGCCAGGCTATACCACCTGATTGTATAAAGCCAGTCATAAGAAACCCATCCCATGTAGCCAAGCAAAAACCAAAGCGCCATGGAAATAATTAAGACCAGCCGGCCATTTAAGCGGTATTTTAACAATTCTCCGGTTTGGGAATGCCTTACATATCCTGTTAACCGACGTCCGGGCAGGCAGTAATGCAACATAGTAATTATGGCATAAATTATCCAGGGCGTAAAGAATCCGAGAAGTTGAGTCATCATAATAAGTGTTTAGTATTTTTTTCCATTATTGAAATAGCTAATTTTCGAGGGAATAATCGTCCCATAAAAAAACGAGCCAATTTATTAGTAAATCCGGGAATGGTAATCGGCCCTTTCCCAAGGGCATCTAATGTTTTTGTTGCCACTTCATTCGCATGTAATGTGCCCGGAGCATCTTTTGCATTTTGCGCATTTTTATATCCGGGCGTAGTGATTGCGCCTGCGCAAGTTGCAATTACATCAATTCCCTGCTTCTTCAATTCGCTCCAGATACCTTCGGCAAATATTGCGTTAAATGCTTTGGATGCAGCATAAGTGGCAATTTTCGGACTACCCTGTGAGCCGGCAAGCGATGACATCAGGACAATGCCTCCCTTCCTTTTTTCTATCATTTTTGTTACAAGCTGCTTAGAAAGCAGTAAGGGCGCTTTGATGTTAACATCAACTATTTTGATCAGGTTTTCTTCAGAAATATTTTCGAAATAGCCAATGGGTGCATAAGCCGCGTTATATACCAATAAGCCGATATTTACCTCCAGTTGGGAAACGAAATGTTTAATTTGTGCAGAATCCGCTAAATCCAGTGAATGAACCTTTATTTCAATTTGATATTTTTTTATCAGGTCGTTTGATAATACTTCTAATTTCTCTAAACGTCTGGCAATTAAAAATAAATTCATCCCGCGTTTTGCCAATTCTTCGGCAAAAGCAGCGCCTAATCCTTCAGAAGCCCCTGCGACTAAAGCCCAAGGGCCATATTTAGATTTGAAATCCGGCATGACCATAAATAGTGTATAATATGAAAACTCGTGTTTGTACAAAGAAAACGTCAAGTTTGAGGCTTGCGAAGCTACAAAACGCGGAGTCCGCCAACTGGCGGATGAGCATTTTTGTTGCAAGCGTAACGAAAAAATTGGCGTTTTCTTACAAACACTAAATAAGCCGGCAAATTTAAGTTTTTTTTTGATCTTACTAATTTTGCTTATCCTTTTTCAGAATAGAAACTGCGGGGTGTTCAAGCGATTTTGTAATTTGCAATTTTTAATTGGCTAAACCCTATATCATTATTGATCGGAAGTATGCAACACTGTCTGAATGACTCAACCTGACGGGCTGAAACTAAATTTGGATTGGCATACTTTACCGCATGGACTTTCGCGCAACACTTTGTCATGCCTGTGCTGTAAGGTGATCAGGGAGCGCCTCCCGAACAGCCGTTTTCGCTTATCGACAATCTAAAATGTCTTTTAAAATATTAGTTCTTTATGAGTTTTTGTTGAAGTGTCCCATTCACGCCTATCAATTGGATTAAATAAACTCCGGATGTAAGGGAACTAATATCAATCATGTTGGTTCCATCCGCCAAATCGTTCAATAAAATACACTCTCCAATAACATTAAAAACCTTCATTTTTTTTATTCCTGTTCTTTCGGCACAGTCAATATACACTCTGTCAGTTGCCGGATTTGGATAGATTTGGAACTTATCGTTAAAATTCACATCTTCAATATCTGCTTGAAAATCACAGATACAACGAACAGAATATCCCAAAACTTTATCTACATGGGACCTCAAAATATAGGAATGAATATTATCTACACCAGTACTCCAGGCCGAAGTGGCGCTATATGTCGTAGAAGTCCACCATACTCCGTAGACTCCAATATTAGAAAATGTGCCATAAAAATATCGTGTACCACTGGGCAGAGCTGTAAAACCACTGCTATTGGTAGCCCCTGTATTTGGACTAAGCCAATGGCTGGTACCGGCTTCTTTTAATTTGGCGGCAATATCTGTTCCGACTTCACCTGTAATTGTCGTGTCTGCTGTGTTATCAAGATATTTCACCATTTTGTTCCATTCAGCATCAGAGGGCACATGCCAGCCGGCAGGGCATATTTTACGAGCATCTACTGCTGCATACCAATTATAAAGTCTACCGTAAGTAACAGCATTTGAGGGATCATTACTAATATCACAATATGCACCTGTTGTACTATTCGTCCAGGATGTATTATTTATTACGTTGGGTATAGAATCGCCATTGCGATAATGAGTTACCTTCAGGTTTTCTCTCATCCAGACTTGTGTCCCAATTGTCACGGTATTATATACGTTCCCGTCAATATCTGTAACTGTCTGGGCCTGATTTCTATAGGTCAAAAATGCAAGTCCGGCAAAAAGTAAAATTATTTTTCTCATATTCGTTAATTTAAATATTATGTTATTTAGTACAACACATTTATCATTTATAGCCGTGCACCTTGGGTCGTCTCGCCCGACGTCCCTCGTAATCGCACAGTGCCCCTCAACTCACACAGCCTGTCCAGTTTTACATGAGTTCTTCATTTACCATTACAAAAATATGGAATATTGTGATTGATCCGTTATCAGTGGGAAAAATTTTTAAGCAAGATGGTTATAATCCGAAGTTGATTTAATGTCTTTGCAAGTTGATGCCTCTGATATTTCATCCATGGCAAGAAAATGCTTCAGGGTAAAAAGTCCAAAACATAATTGATGAAAATGAAAAATTTTCCAAATTCTTCGAATACAGGATAATCTTTTTTTTCGGATCAGGCAGTAAAGATTTTCTATTTTCCCCAATCCTACTGGACCAATCAAGATTGTATAATTTTTTTTCGTTTTATCTTTTTTCCACCTTCTTTTTGAACTGGTGCAAAAATTACACAAGCTGACTTTTCTCCTAATTCTTCTGATTCTTCGGTTCTATAATTATCTGAATATTTTATTCAGAAATTTTTTTTCGATTAAACCCCAATCAACACCAGCAGCCTGCAGCCTGCAACCCTACCCATTTGTTTCATCCATACATACTAATGCCCGCCAGCATCCCACAAAAAGCCTGTGATATAATATTGTTTTCTTATTTACCTTATACCAGCAAGAATTCGTTAATCTATTGATTGTTAATGAGATACTTGACCACTGCCATTATAAGAAAGGCCTGACAATCAATTAGTCTCCTCGTGTATGCGCGTCAACTTAATATTATACAATTTGGGCTGAAGTCCATAAATGCGGGAATTGACAAATAGCCCCGACCTTTTCTTCGACAGGCTAAGACACCGAGGTCGGGGCTATTTGTGAATTTTACCTCAATCCATAGGACTTCAGTCCTTTTACAAAATCGTTCAGCCACCGGGTTGTAGAAGCTCCGTGCCTTTCCTATACCTTAAGTTGACGCATATGCACCCCGTGACTTGCTAATTGTAGGATTTATAAAAAAAATACTTTATATAACTGCCTCAAATTAATAATTAGTATTTTTGCGCCAAATTTCAGACGAATTAAGTAAATACTTATCACTATGGAAAAAAATACTGGTAACACCAAGCTTTTTGAAGAATTTTTGCCTGTCCCCACCGAACTTTGGGAAGAAAAAATCACGGCCGACCTGAAAGGCGCCGACTACGAAAAGAAACTTATCTGGAAAACCTACGAAGGAATTAAAGTAAAGCCATACTACCGCGCTGAAAACATTCAGCAGCTTGACTACCAGGAAGCCCTCCCCGGCGAATATCCTTTTGTACGCGGATATAACGACACGACGAACGTTTGGCGAATCCGCGAAGAAATCATAGTAAAAGATGTCGCCAAAGCCAACGCCGACGCATTGAATGCGATTTCAAGAGGTGCCACAGCAATCACTTTTAAAGTGAAAGAACTTGCCTACAGGGAAGAATTAGCCACATTGTTAAAGGGGATCAACATGGAAGAAATTGCCGTTCATTTCTTTTCATCACATTCCTATTCCATACTGGCCGACCTGCTGATAGAATATATTAAAAAGGCAGGTTTTGATGCTAAAAAGACCAAAGGCTCTCTGAACTTCGATTCCATCTCGTATTATTTGCTTCACGGCGAATATTACAACAGCAAGGAAGATAATTTCAATGAAGCTGCCGCCCTTATCAATTACATGAAGGCCAACCTTCCGCTGTACAGGGTACTGAACATAAACGGCCAGCTTTTTCATAATGCAGGCGCCACCGCTGTGCAGGAACTGGCCTATGTGCTTGCGTCTGCCAATGAATACCTGGCGCAGATGACCGACCGGGGATTGGACGTCGATGATGTTTGCGGGGAAATACAACTCACCTTCGGGGTAGGCTCCAATTATTTTATGGAAATAGCGAAACTGCGCGCTGCACGTATGTTGTGGGCACGCATAGCCGAGCAGTACAATCCCAAAAATCCCGCCTCGCTGAAAGTGGCTGTTCACGCCACCAGCGGCATGTGGAACAAATCCGTGTACGACCCTTACGTAAACATGCTCCGCCTCACCACCGAATGCATGTCGGCGGCCATTGGCGGCGCCAATGCTATCACCATCCTGCCCTTCAGCAACACATTCAAAGAGCAGGATGAATTCAGCTTACGCTTCGCACGCAACATCCAGATCATATTAAAAGAAGAAGCCTGGCTCGACAAGGTCGTAGACCCGGCTGCAGGATCTTATTATATCGAATCGCTTACTGATGAACTCGCACAAATTGCCTGGAAAAAATTTCAGGAAACAGAAGAAGCCGGCGGCATGTTGGCCGTCATGGAAAACGGCAGCATAAAAAGCGATATTGAAAAAGTGGCCATGCAACGCACCATGGATATTGCCACACGCAAAACCCCCATACTCGGCACCAATATCTTCCCCAACCTGAAAGAAACTATGCTTGATGAATATCAGTTTGTGGCAGACACTAAGGACACCCCTTACCTCAAAAGGTTCCGCGGGGCTGAGATTTTTGAAAACCTCCGGTTGTCCACCGAAAAATTTATTAAAAACGGCGGCAGCCGCCCGAAAGTATTCCTGGCAACCTATGGCAATCTTGCCATGCGTAAGGCAAGGGCCACGTTTGCCACAAATTTCTTCGGATGCTCCGGCTATGAGATAGGCGATGAATTTGTTGTGAAAGACATCAGCAACGCGGTTGATGAAATAATAAATTCCCGGGCAAACATCGTTGTGATATGCAGTTCTGATGAAGAGTATGCACCACAGGCTGGAGAACTGGCAAAGGCGATCAAACAAAAAAATGCCGCGGTTACTGTGATCGTTGCAGGTTTCCCGAAAGAGCTGATTGACCAGCTCAAAGCTGACGGTGTTGACGACTTTATCCACATGCGTCTTGACGTCGTGGAAACACTCCGCAAATACAATCAACTACTTGGAATAAATTAAAATTACCGGATCGAAATAAGCTATCAGACCATAGCAAACTCAAAATTCAACATCATGAGACCAGATTTTAAAAATATTGATTACAAGCCGGCTGTTAAAGCCAAAAAAGATGAAAAAATTCCAGCAGCATCTCAGGAAAATATGCTTACCCCCGAGCTAATCCCTCTGAAACCTTTTTACTCCCATGCTGATCAGGCCGGTATGGAACATCTGAATTACGCTGCCGGTCTCCCTCCTTTTCTCAGAGGGCCTTATTCAACGATGTTTGTGATGCAGCCATGGACCATCCGTCAGTATGCAGGCTTTTCCACCGCCGAAGAATCTAATGCCTTTTACCGCCGCAACCTCGCTGCAGGACAAAAAGGCCTGTCGGTTGCATTTGACCTTGCCACGCACCGCGGCTACGACTCAGACCACGAACGTGTGGTCGGGGATGTCGGCAAAGCAGGTGTGGCCATTGACTCCATTCTCGACATGAAGATACTCTTCGACAATATCCCCCTGGATAAGATGTCGGTTTCGATGACCATGAACGGCGCTGTGCTGCCCGTATTGGCTTTCTATATCGTGGCAGCAGAGGAACAGGGTGTTTCGATGGAACAGCTCACCGGCACGATACAGAATGACATCCTGAAAGAATTCATGGTTCGTAACACTTATATCTACCCTCCGTTGCCATCCATGAAGATCATTGCCGACATCTTTGAATTCACTTCGAAGAACATGCCGAAATTCAATTCGATCAGCATCAGCGGGTACCACATGCAGGAAGCCGGTGCTACTGCCGACATTGAGCTGGCCTATACACTGGCTGACGGCCTGGAATACCTCAGGGCAGGAGTCAACGCGGGTATGGATATCGACTCTTTTGCGCCACGTTTATCATTTTTCTGGGGCATCGGCATGAATCATTTTATGGAGATCGCCAAGCTACGCGCCGCACGTATGCTATGGGCAAAAATTGTCAACACCTTCCATCCGAAAAATCCTAAATCTCTGGCCTTACGCACACACAGCCAGACCTCAGGCTGGAGCCTTACCGAGCAGGATCCTTTTAACAATGTAGCACGCACCTGTGTGGAAGCCCTGGGCGCTGCCTTAGGCCATACACAATCCCTGCACACCAACGCACTCGACGAAGCCATCGCACTGCCCACGGACTTTTCAGCACGTATCGCACGAAACACACAGATATACTTACAGGAAGAAACCAACATCTGCAAAGTAGTTGACCCCTGGGGCGGTTCTTATTATGTAGAATACCTCACCCATGAACTGGCTCATAAAGCCTGGGCACATATTCAGGAAGTCGAGAGCCTTGGCGGGATGGCAAAAGCCATAGAGACCGGCCTGCCCAAGATGCGTATCGAAGAAGCTGCTGCCCGCAAACAGGCACGCATCGACTCGGGTAAGGATGTAATCGTAGGTGTCAATAAGTACCGCCTTGAAAAAGAAGCGCCTATCGAGACCCTGGAGATTGACAATACCGCCGTCCGTGAATCGCAACTGAAACGGCTTGCACAACTCAGGGCTAACCGCAATAACGAAGAAGTACAAAAAGCATTAGATAAAATAACCCAGGCATGTGAAACCGGAAATGGCAATCTTTTGGAACTGGCTGTGGATGCAGCCCGCAAAAGAGCCTCTCTGGGCGAGATATCGGCCGCATGCGAAAAAATATTCGGGAGGTATAAAGCTGTGATAAGATCAATTTCAGGAGTATATTCATCCGAATCAAGGGATGATGAAAGCTACAAAAAAGCCTGTGAACTGGCCGACCAGTTTGCCGCCCTCGAAGGCAGGCGCCCGAGGATTATGATCGTAAAGATGGGACAGGACGGACACGACCGCGGAGCCAAAGTGGTGGCAACCGGCTATGCCGATATCGGATTCGACGTGGACATCGGGCCATTATTCCAGACACCGGCCGAAGCCGCCAAACAAGCTGTCGAGAATGATGTACACATCCTCGGGGTTTCGAGCCTTGCCGCAGGTCATAAAACGCTGGTGCCACAGGTCATTGAAGAATTAAAGAAACTCGGGCGTGAAGATATCATGGTGATCGTCGGTGGCGTAATTCCCCCGCAGGATTATGATTTTCTCTACAAAGCCGGCGCGATAGCCATTTTCGGCCCGGGAACAAAAATTCCGGAAGCAGCCATCAAAATGCTGGAAATACTTATAGAATCGAGAAAGTAAACGCAAGGGTAACAATTACGGCATTAAAACAGAACGCTCCTGAAAAGAGGAGAATGAATATCGAATATTGATTAACATTAACGATTGAAGACCTATAATAAGACATCAAATTATTGGATAAATGTACATCTATGCAGGCTCACAAGCACTTTGTGCCCGCCGCAGGGAATTTTGAGCAACACCTGATGTTTTGAAATTAACCTGAAAATCGAAATATTTTTGGCTTAGTTTTTGTCTGATGTGGTTCCAACCAAAAAAAAATAAAATAATGAAACGTTTGATCATTTTAATTTTCGCAACATTTATCGGGATGCAATTTTCTTTTGCCCAGACAACCATCACAGGAAAAGTAACTTCCGTAAAAGACGGGCAACCGATTTCAGGAGCCATCGTCACAGCAAAAGCTTCCAGGTACATTGCTGATACTACCGATGCCCTTGGAAAATACTGTATCAAGGTACCCAAAGAAGCTACAGCCCTTGAAGCAAATCGTGCAGGTTTTACAATGAAAACTGTAAACATAGGCGAAAATAAAGTTATTGACTTTGTGATGACACCTATCCAACACAATCTCGGCAAACCTATCCCTAAGGCAAAACCCGCCATGCAATTGGTTCCTATGGCCAAGCCTGAAAAAAGTATAAAATAAAGAAATAGTAAAACCATTAATAAAGCCGCCCGGTGAAGGCGGCTTTTTTTTTTGGTATGAGTCAATTTATAAACGTCAGGAGCAGCCGGGTTTTATAGAAAGAAAGACATCAGGCCTTTTGAGCTTTATCCGTCGGCGTCTTATGCATCAGCGCAAAAATGATAAATCCAATCCCAAGCAATATGAACGGAACGCTCAGCCATTGGCCCATATCCAGGGACATTTGATTTTCAAAATCAACCTGTACCTCTTTGAAAAATTCGATAAGAAAGCGTGCGCTGAACAAGGCGACCAAAAAAATACCCACTAATATTCCCGGGCGTTTAATTGCCATGTTTTTGCGGTAGAGAATAAATAGCACCAAAGCGATCAATAAGTAAGAAATTGCTTCATATAACTGGGTGGGATGCCGTGGCGAATTTCCGGCTTCGCTGGTAGCAGCAAAAATAAATCCCCAGGGCATGGTCGTATGAACACCATAAATCTCAGAATTCATCAGGTTGCCCAATCGCACAAAAGCCGCTGATATAGGGATAACAATAGCAATCCTGTCGAACAGCCACCATGTATTTAATTTAAATAGCCATATATAAATAATGAGCGCAATAACTATCGCGATACCCGCCCCGTGGCTTGCCAGGCCGCCTTTCCATACCATGGGTATTTCGGATAGGTGAACCTTATAATAATCCCATTCGTAAAATAATACATGGCCAAGACGCGCACCGATAAGTACCGCAAGAAAAACATAAAATGTCAGCCAGTCTAAAAGTTTCAGTTCTACCTTTTCGCGTTTGAAAATATAATACAATACAGAATAGGCCAGAAAAAAACCCATCGCAAACAAAAATCCATACCAGCGTAATCCAAATTCACCAATAGTGAAAATGTTAACATCAGGATTCCAGGTAATAAAAATCGGGCTCATAAATTTAGTTTAAGGTAAATACAATTTTAGTTCCGGCAACAACCTTATTTCTTTGGCAAAAGCCGGCATTAACTTCTACTACATACTGTGCATCTTTACCCGAAGGTATCGATATTTCAGAAAAAGGAGTTGTATTGGCGGCTATGCTTACAATGTTGAAATCATTATCAATGTATATGATGTCAAGGGGTATATGCGTATTTTTCATCCAGAACGACAAGGGCTGCATGGTTTCAAAAATGAACAGCATCCCGCAGGTGTCGGGCATACTTTTACGATACATCAGGCCCTGGGTTCTTTCCATATCGTTATCGGCAACTTCGATAAGAATCTTCTGTAGTATTTTTTTGTTTTGAATAAACTTCAATTCTCCGTCTTTTCTGAACTTTGGCTCTGCAAACTCTTCCTGCCGGATAACAGGACGTTGTTTTTTATTTTTCGGCGATGGAGAAATTGAAAAAATCAGAATCAGCGCGGTTATAACACTTAATAAGATAAGCGTAATCCAGACCACTTTCTTTTGTTTTTTTTGCACGCTAAAACTTATAATAGATGATCAAAAAAATGATAGCAAAAATAAAGGTATCAAAAAGAATACCCCGCCCAGTCTTGTCCGCTTTCAGGTTTACAAGGTATAGCCTGAGCGCTATCGCATTCGGCACCAGTCCAAGAATAAATATTGTTGAAAGTTTGAATATTGGCTGATCATTGTTTTGACTGTTTACCAACACGGTAATATTCAGCAAATACAGTATCCCGATACATATTGCCGGCATCAGCAGGCCTAAAATGATACCAAGTACAAATGAGTCTTTTTTTAAAAATTTAAACATTGTTTTTCCATTTTTTTATGATCGGAATAGCATGATGTGCAGTAAAATCAACATGAACCGGCACCACTGAAACGTAATTATTTCCGAGAGCCCATTCATCAGTATCTTTCCCTTTATCCGTATTTTCAAATATTCCTGTCAGCCAGTAATAATTCCTTCCGTGCGGGTCCTTGCGTTCGTTGAATTCTTCTTTCCAGTGTGCGTTGGCCTGCCGGCATATTTTTATCCCTTTTAGTTTTTTTTCATTTTTCGGGAAATTTACATTCAGGCATGTTTTGGGGGGCAAGCCGTATTTCATCAGATTCAGGCAGATTTTTTTTATATAATCAGCCGTATGGCTGAAATCGGCATGATAGGAATAATCGTCAAGAGAAAAACCGGCAGACGGAATATTGACCATCGCTCCTTCGAGCGCTGCCGACATCGTGCCGGAATAAATAATATTTACTGAAGAATTAGAACCATGATTAATGCCTGACACCAGCAGATCAGGCTTGCGGTGCAAGACTTTATCAATAGCAAGTTTTACACAATCAACAGGAGTGCCGCTGCAGCAATATTCTTTATAGTGATCTTCCACGGTAATTTTTTGCATCCGCAAGGGAGAACTGACCGTGATGGCATGTCCCATTCCCGATTGAGGTTTATCCGGGGCCAAAACAACCACTTCTCCGATCTCACGCATTAATCCTATGAGGAACCTGATACCGGGTGCGGCAACTCCGTCATCGTTGGTTATTAGTATCAGTGGCATTCCCATACTCATTTTTCAACAAAATTACTACTTTTTGCAATATTTTGCATCACCAAAATAGCACGGTAACCCGAAATGTTAATTTGATTAATTATCTTTTTTATTATTAATTTTATTTAACTTTACTGCCTTCATAAAATTATCATGAAAAACACAACGGTCAGATCGGTCAGTTATAATTTTTTTTCTCTTCTGGTTATCCTCACCCCTTTTCTTATGCTGCAAAATTATTTGCAGAATGCGATAGGACATGCATCAAGGGCAGCGATAGACCTTGGGTTTATCCGTATTCCATATGTTGTGATCATTGCCGCTGCTGTTCTGATACTGTTTTTTTATTTTCAACGGAAAAGGCTGAATAAAAAAAGACTCCTTTATCTTGTGTTAATTTTCCTTTTTGTTGCCATCGGACAGAAGACAGCCGACTATTATTATAATCATAAATTCTACGACCTTCAGCACAACTGGCATTATATTGCTTACGGCCTTTATGCTCTGGTCGCATTCCGGAGATTTACCATAAAACCTGTGTCAACGCATAAAATACTTTTCAGGATTTTTTATTCGGCATTGGCCATCTCGGTTTTCGATGAATTCATACAGGTATATATCTCCAACAGGGTTTTCGATCTGGGCGATTGCGGAAAAGACCTATGGGGAACAATGGCCGGGATACTTTTCGTTTTTTTCTACCTCGAAGATGGAAAAGGATTCCCCAATTACAGGCTGAGAAATAAAAAGCTGAAAGAATACTTTACCAATCCTTTCTCGTTGCTGTGCCTTGAAGTTATTTTTGCTTATATCATGCTGTTTGTGGCTTCGCAAATTACCGAATCGCAATATGTCATTTACGTAATAACTATTACCCTGCTATGTTTTACCATCGTTTTTTTGCTGATACATGCAGGCGTAAATAAAATAGCCCGATGGATAATCAGAGGCGCCCTTTTATTGATAATTATTTTTGTTTTTGTTTCCGCCCGCTTTGGCAGGACAGATATAAAATTTGTAAGGCCCTGGTATATTAATTATAACGGCATCCCGCTTTTATTTTTTGATTATATGATATTCCCTGACGGGACGTTCAGGACTGTTGACAAAAAAACTTTATTTAATTTGCGCGACAAACAAAAAATTGAAGATCTTGGCCCTGATATTTTGCTGGTAGGCAAAGGGAATAAAGGCCAGGGTGGCAAAGGGTGGAGCGATATTTTAACAAACGAAATGGCTTTTAATACTAATAAAGGCAAGGTTTATCAGATCATCAAGCTACCCAACCGCCAGGCTTGTGAAACATTCAACAGGTTGAAAAAAGAAAAAAAGAAAGTGCTTTTTATCATTCACAATGAATAGTCATGGCAAAAAAAATAATAAAAAACAAAAAAACAAATACTGTCATTAATGACCCTTATCTCATTACAGATAAAATAATCATTATCGGCCTGTTTATCATTTGGGGCACATTAATAGTTTTCGGAGTTTTTACCCTTATAAAGCCGCAATGGCTCGTCAATCTGTCAAAGAAAGGAAGGACAGAAGAAGCGATGACAAATATCAGTGCGGGAAACTCATACTTATATCAGGCTAATGAAAAAAAATCCGAGGCCCTGTACCAAAAGGCTTTGATAAACTACCAATCAGCATTAAAGATTGACACAGGAAATTTTGAAGCGAGGGCAAATATGGGTATTACTTATTTGTACCTGAACAAACTGGATGAAGCTAAAGCTACCTTTGAAAAATGTCTCATCACAGATACAACGGACTCCCACCATACTTATTCCTATCTTGGCGACATATACGAACGTAAAGGCGATCTTGAAAAAGCCCTGGAATGTTATCTGAATGCTGCAAAAAAACACCCGAATCCTTCATATCCCTTGAGAAAAGCCGGATTATTGAGCGAGCAACTTAAAAAACCCGACGATGCCGTTAATTACCTTAAACAAGCTATCGAACTGGAAAAAAGCTTTGGACATTCTTATAAAGCTACCCTTATGGATGCCAGATACAAATTAACGAAAGACAAGGATACCATCAACCTGGAAATAATCAGTAAAGAACTTCAAAAACCGGATTTCACTGAGGATGTAAAACGATATGACAAGATAATTTTTGAACAAATGCTTAAAAAAAGCAAAGACCTGGGTTACGCATATATGTACCTCGGCGATGCCTATTTTTCAAAATCTCAATTTGATTCGGCCTACATCAACTACCAGCAGAGTCTTACTTATAATTCTGTCCTTATTGAAAGAATTAAAGATAAGCAGGCATTTGCCTACAATCAGATGGCGCTCCATAATGAGAAAAAATAATTGCCAAACAAAAATCACCTCATTACTTTTAAGAAATTTTTTAAGATTTTATGGAAATTCCCTGAAATCTCATCTTTTATTAAATTTTTAAAATAAATCATATGAAAAAACTAGTTTTATTAATGCTTTTTGCAGGCATAATATCTTCAACCATGGCTGAAGATCAGCCCCAACCCATCAAATCGAGAATCAAAGAAGTGACGGTGTTTTTCAACGGGGCACAAATAACCCAATCGGGAGATATCGTCCTCCCTGCCGGACAAAGCACCGTAATATTCGAAAACCTCACACAATATATCAATGCACAGAGCATACAGGTAAAAGGCGAAGGGAAATTTGATATTCTGACGGTGGTTCATCAGATCAACTATCTGAAAAACCAGGTAAAGTCGCCGGAAGTAATAAAAATTGAAGATTCACTTCAGATACTTTCAAAAAGCCTGACATACCAGCAAACCATCCAGGGTGTTTATCTGCAGGAAGAAGCCATGCTGCTTGCCAATAAGGCGATAGGCGGCGAACAGACGGGCGTGAAGATCACAGAACTGAAAGAAGCTACCGAATATTTCAGGACACGGCTGCTCGATATTAAAAACAACCAGATGAACATTCAGGATAAAATCAATGCCATCCAGAAACGGATCACTGCGCTGAACAACCAACTGGCGGCATTAAATGCAAGAGTTTCGGAACCGACCAGCGAAATTGTGGTTACGGTAAACGCCGCAGAACAAGTATCTGCAAAACTTATCGTAAGCTATTATATTACCAATGCCGGATGGACGCCGACTTATGACCTGCGGGCAATAAATGTCAACAGCCCGATTGACCTTGATTTCAGGGCAAATGTCCGCCAGAGCACAGGTACTGACTGGAACAATGTAAAACTCACGCTGTCCACGGGCAACCCCATGCAAAACGGAACAAAACCAACTCTGAACCCATGGTATCTTTCATATATTTACACTTACGGTTATGGAAATGTTTCAAAAATTTCTGCGGTTACGAGCGAAGACAAAAATATGGCAAAGGAGTCAAAAGCACTTGATGGCGCTTATGCCCCAACAGGCTCCACTGCTGATTATACCGTAGTAAACGAAACCCAGACAAACATAGAATATGTGATAAGCATCCCGTATTCGATACCATCTGATGGAAAAACCCACATGGTGGAAATTCAGAAATATAACCTTCCGGCCATCTATGAATATTACTGTGTGCCGAAGCTCAACAAGGATGTATTTCTTCTGGCACGTGTGAGCGGATGGGATAAATACAATATCATTTCTGGCGAAATGAACCTGTTTTTCGAAGGCACCTATGTTGGAAAATCATTCATTGACACAAGGGCAACCTCCGACACCCTTGAATTATCTTTAGGAGTAGACAATAACATCGCAGTGAAACGTGAAAAAATTCAGGATTTCTCCAGCGTAAAATTCATAGGGTTTAATAAAAAGGAAACTTTCACCTATACCATCAGTGTCCGCAACAAGAAAAAACAGAATATTGATATTGTTATCGAGGATCAGATTCCCATCTCTTCCGACAAGGATATCGAAGTTGAAATACTTGATATCTCGGCAGCGAACCATGATAAAGATTATGGAAAACTCTCCTGGAAATTTAATCTGAAACCTGCAGAAACTAAAGAGTTGAAATTATCTTACTCGGTAAAATACCCAAAAGACAAACAGATCAATTTGTATTAGAAATCAAGGAACCATAAAGCCGGACTGACCACCCGGCTTTTTTATTACCATTCAAAAGCATCCTCGTTCATCCAGGTACCCTGAATTTTCATCAGTTGTTCAACAATATCGCGGACACAGCCGTGGCCTCCCTTGCAGGATGAAATGTATTTTGATATCGATTTTATTTCTTCAGCAGCATCCGCCGGGCATACAGGAAGCCCTGCCATCTGCATCACTTTATAATCCGGGATATCATCACCCATAAATAAAACCTGTGATGCATCCACATTTTTTTGTTTCAGGTAATGATTGAACGTTTCAATTTTATTGCTTACGCGGGTATAAATATCTGTCAGATTGAGTGATTCCAGGCGCCTGTTGATGGAATCAGAAGTCCCTCCGCTGATAATAGCGACGTTATACCCTTTTTTCACAGCAAGATGTAAAGCATAACCATCACGCACATATCCAGTACGGTACTGTTCGCCATTTTCGGTGGTAAGCACCGTACCATC
>Ga0116171_10000137_pt1 | contig 74445 bp, 60 predicted proteins | sample AD_JPNHW2_MetaG_FD_89798 | JGI IMG/M metagenome (GOLD analysis project Ga0116171, IMG submission 89798) | Active sludge microbial communities of municipal wastewater-treating anaerobic digesters from Japan - AD_JPNHW2_MetaG | ecosystem: Engineered > Bioreactor > Anaerobic > Digestate | place...
AAGCATTAGTTATCATCAAAGCTTCGGGGAGAATTTTACTTGGGAAACCATTACAGCAAACGATGATGAAAGTGCACCCACTCCAGCTATTTCAATTAATGCTTATCCCAACCCTTTCCACAATACCGTAAAACTAGAGTTTTCCGAAAAGACAAACTCCCCCGCAGATATAGCCATTTACAATATCCGCGGGCAATTGGTGAGAAGATGGGATAATGTCAGAGAGACTTCCTTAACTTGGGATGGAAAAGACAAAAACAATAATCAGGTCAGTAGTGGGATATATCTCATCAAAGCCAGGCAGGGAGCAAAGAACAGTGTTGGCAAGGTTGTGAAGATATGGTAGGAGGTATCATGAAAGAGCAACTAGTGTTGAAACCGTTATTAATGGTTCTTGTTTTATTCTTATACCCAATCCTCAGTTTTGCTGATTCACGCCCGGATACATACAGGCATGTCATTACCAAAGCGGTAAATGATTATTTTTCAATATTTGAAAGCGGGCCTCCAGATTATACTTATGATTCAAATCACTCTACCACTACTCATTATTTTTATCAGGCAGATAATCCGGAACTGATAGATTACGTGAATATAGAGGATATTCTTTTCACTTCGACTTCCTCTGAATCTCATACGACCACAATAGATTATACAAGTGAAATCAGTTTCGAAAACGGATATAAGCACATCCACTACCACGTACCGCAACCACCTGATTATGATCAGACTCTTGACATCTATAAAGATAGCCTGGATAGAATCGTAGACTACAATTATAATTGGCCAAACCAAAGAGTCAGGTATTACTATAATCCATCAGACAATTTGGACAGCATTAAAACCAGTTTAGATGGGAACCAGCATACATATAGAATGCACTACGATACCCAGGGTTTTCTTGACCAGATAACTTATTCTACAGACGGAATTGTAAGCCCACCGATTAATTCGATTCTGATTACTTATCCCAATGATCTGCCGCTCAATATGGTTGGACTTCATTTTGATAAGGTTTTCGAATACTATATAGATGAACCTATGTTAAAATGGATGATGGTATTGAATCCTGTATATCAAATAGACAGTTTTTTTATGACTGATTTCTCCGATTCGATCATTCACCCGTTATACAATTTGGAAGGACAAAGCCTGAATATTCAATTCCAAAATATAAGATCATACGACATGCTCTTCGATTCAATGGGATATTTAACTCATTATAATGATTCGCAGTCTTGGATAGACGGCAACTCTTACCATTCATCGCAAAACAGCCTTGTACTCACATGGGCAGACTACGTTTCCAACGATGACCCAATTGCTCCCAATCCCTTATTTTCCCTGCATGTTTCTCCCAACCCATTCAGAAATGAAGTAAAACTGGAAATGCCTGATAAAGCAAACTCCCCCGCAGATATTGCCATTTACAACATCCGCGGTCAACTGGTGAAGAAATGGGAACATATGCGAGAGAGTACCCTGACTTGGGATGGAAGGGATAGCAATAACATGAAGGTCAGCAACGGTGTATACTTGATCAAAGCAACAGCAAATGGGAAAAGTCATACAGGCAAGATCGTGAAGTTCTAATGTGGAGCAAGACTCCGTTCTTGCTGTGATGCATCTAGGGATAGACCCATGTGTCTATCGTCCCCTTTGCTATGGAGTTCAAACATCCTACGTGATTGAGAAAGAAAGGAAGATTCCTTGGATGTGCGGACTTCATGGCTGCTGAATTTTATGCTTTCTACCATGAGCTGAAGTCATGTTTTGAAGTCCGCATTGCCTAAAACTGTCAAATCATCTTCAATCACGAAGGCAATTTGAACTCCAAACAAGCATAAAAAAAGAGACAGCAATGCTGTCTCTTTTTCTTGATAATAATAAGACCATGTTAAAAAGTATTAATTAATAGAAACTGCCCGGGTTTGCTCCTCCCATCATGGATGAAAACATGGAACCGAATGCAATAACGAATATTATTGTAAGGACGAATGATATCGCAAAGAAAATGAGGGACGCTTTAGCCCAATTCGCTTTGCTTGGTTTGACATTGCTATCAAATGCCCATACAAACAGCAATATAATATTTGCCAAAGGTATACACATCAGAAGCATTACGACGATCCATTCGCTGATGGAAACTTCATCGGATGACATAAAATTGACACGATTTAAAATGGGCTGAGGTTGTTCCTGAATTGACTCTGTAAAATCTTGATCTTCCAGCATAAACGCCTCCCTTTCAATCTATACTCTTCTTACGGCTAATGATTTCTGCTGTCAATATCTTTCTTATTCTGATATAAGAAACATCATGTGCTTTTCATCTTTCGTATATAGGATAGCGAACCCCATTGAGGTGAATATGGATTATTATGATCATTCTATGGTAATACTCTATGACTGATTTATTTCCATACCACGTCTCTTAAACCTCTCTTAAACATCCCTCAAGCCTCCCTCAAGAATCTCTTAGGATTTAAGAGATGGTTGAGAGTCTTTTACCTGTCGCTTATGCTTTGTTAAATGGTGTCTCTATGGTGCTAAAATCCAAACAGATAATAGAGAGATGGACAAACACTCAGTGCGAAGGGAAATAAGTGGACAAAATTCGGCGAATGAATCTTATTATGAAGATGAACGAATAAAGGAAAGGTTGAGGACATAAAGCAGATATATCAGACTGCATAATTAGACCTACTACACGTAAAATAATGCTTGACAATTCCAATCCTCTTTTTAAATTAGATGTAGATTCAATTACGTGAAAGTATTTCATCGTGAATCAGGAAAGAGGTGAAATGAGAAAGGCATTACTGAAAGAAGTTGCTGCCATTCAGATGGGCTACCAGGCAAGAACGAGATTGGAACCTGTGGCAGAGTCCGACTATACCATCATTCTCGGGAAGGATATTTCTGCTGAGAATGAGATTGATGTCTCGAACCTGGTAAGGATCGATTTGAAGACAGAGGATAGTAAGTTCTTACTGCAAAGGAAGGATGTTCTTTTCATGGCAAAAGGCACCAGCAACCTGGCGGTTTATCCGAAACAGTCTTTGCACAATACTGTGGCTTCCGGGTCATTCTATGCGATTCGGATCACTGTATCCGACATGGAACCGGGTTATCTTGCATGGTGGCTCAATCAGAGGATGGCGCAGGAGTATTTTGCAATCAACCGCTCCTCAGGCGCCACTCTTTCGTTTATTACCGCCGAAGCCTTGCGGAATACCCCCATACTCATACCGGAAATCGAGATGCAGCGAAAAATCGTCAAATTGGCAGAACTATACAGTCAGATGAAGAATAAAACGAAGAAACTGCTGGAATTACAGTCAGATTTAATCAACACGGTAACATATAGAGCCATAATCAAAGAGGAGAAAGCATGACCCCCATTCCCACCAAAGATGAAATCAACGAGATTGTCTGGCAAGCGTGCGATACGTTCCGCGGAGCAATCGATGCAGGTCAGTATAAAGATTATATCCTGACCATGTTGTTTATCAAGTACATCAGCGATCTCTGGAAGGATAAATATGAAGAATACAGTGAGCGCTATGCAGGCGACGCAGAGCGAATCAAGAGGGCATTGGAACGCGAGCGGTTCAAGGTTCCGCCCGAATCTGATTTTACGTACCTGTTCAGCAGGAAAGAGGATGCCAATATCGGCGAAATAATCAACAAAGCGCTCAATAAGATTGAAGATGCCAATAAACTGAAATTGGAAAATGTGTTTCGCAATGTTGACTTCAACAGTGAAGCCGCTCTCGGGCAGACAAAGGATAGAAATCGAAGACTTCGCAACCTGCTGAACGATTTCAATAATCCCAAACTGGATTTACGTCCTTCTGTATTGCACAGCAGGGACGTGATCGGTGATGTCTATGAATACCTCATTGCTCGATTTGCAGCAGGTGCAGGTAAGAAAGCGGGTGAGTTCTACACACCTGCTGAAGTATCTGAATTACTGGCAAAATTGGTACATCCCAAGCCCGGAGATAGGATTTGCGACCCTACGTGCGGCTCGGGTTCTTTATTGATCAAGGTTGCGAAAGAAGTGAAGGACAGCAATTATGCCCTCTATGGTCAGGAATCCAATGGCTCCACCTGGTCCCTGTGCAGGATGAACATGTTCCTGCATGGTATGGATAGTGCCCAGATTGAATGGGGGGACACGATCAACAGTCCGCGTTTGATCGAGAATGATGAATTGATGAGATTCAATATCGTGGTAGCCAATCCCCCGTTTTCGTTGGAAAAATGGGGATACGAGGATGCCGGTCATGATCGTTTCAATCGATTCTGGAGAGGAATTCCGCCGAAAAGCAAGGGTGATTATGCCTTTATCAGTCACATGATCGAGACAACTCTCAAGGATGAAGGACGGGTTGCAGTGATCGTTCCGCATGGCGTGCTGTTCAGGGGCGGGGCAGAAGGTATGATTCGTACCAAGCTGGTGGATGATAACCTGTTGGAAGCTGTGATCGGCTTACCGGAGAAGCTCTTCTATGGTGCAGGGATTTCAGCCTGTATCCTCATTTTCAACAAAGCCCGCAAAGTGTGGGATAAAGCGGTGGAAAAGCGAGACAAGCATGTTCTCTTCATCGATGCCAGCAAGGATTATACTCCGGGAAAGAAGCAAAATATCCTGAATCAGGACGCCATCAGGAAGATCGTGCAGACGTATGATGATTTCACAGAATTGGCTAAATACTCCCACCTTTCCACGTTGGACGAGATCAAATCCAATGAATACAATCTAAACATACCTCGTTATGTGGATACATTTGAAGCAGAAGAGGAAATCGATATCAAGGCGGTACAGGAGAGCATTAAAACGCTTGAGGGTGAATTGGAAACCCTGAAGAAGGAAATGCAGGAATACTTGCAGGAATTGGGCTTTGGAGATGAGTCATGAAAAAAACGGATTTGATAAGCTCCAATTTCCTGCTCTACCAGACCGAAGATGGTTCAACCCGGATCGATGTGAAATTCGAAAATGAGAACGTGTGGCTGAGTCAGTTGGCAATTGCTGAATTGTATCAAACAACGAAACAGAATGTAAGTCGCCATTTATTAAATAGTTATAACGATGGGGAATTGGATTATGGGGCAACTGTCAAGGAATTCTTGACAGTTCAACAGGAAGGTAACCGTAAGATAAATAGACCGTTAGCTTATTATAGCCTGGAAGCAATTCTCGCAGTAGGTTATCGGGTAAAATCTCATCGGGGTATGCAATTCCGCAGATGGGCTACCGAAAAGCTGAAAGAGTTGCTGCAGAAGGGATTTGTCCTTGATGATTACAGGCTCAAGGAAGCAAAAGCCTTCGGAAGGGACTATTTCGATGAACTGCTGGAACGTATTCGGGATATCCGTTCTTCCGAGAAAATGTTCTATAGGAAGATTACAGAACTTTACAGCCTTGCTGTGGATTATGATCCCAATGCTCCCATCACGGTGGAGTTCTATGCCACGGTTCAGAACAAGCTTCATTATGCCGTGCATGGCAAAACTGCGGCAGAATTGATTTCAGATAGAGCCAATGCTGAGAAACCCAATATGGGCTTAACATCATGGAAAGGGAAAAAAGTCAGGAAAACGGATGTGGAGGTTGCCAAGAATTACCTGAACGAACAGGAATTGAAAGAACTGAATCGAATCGTCACCATGTATTTAGACTATGCGGAAGACCAGGCAGAACGACAATTGCCTATGTATATGAGGGACTGGAAGGAAAAACTGGATGCCTTCCTGCGATTCAACGGCAGGGAAATTCTGAAGAATTCAGGGAAAGTGTCACATGAAGTGGCACAGGCATTGGCGCATAAAGAATATGAAAAATTCAGGGGAAAACGTATCCAACTGGAAGATAAGACCCATGATGACGTGAAACAACTCGATGAACTGACACAGCATACTACAAAACTGAAAAGAAGCCTGAAGAGGAAATAGAGGACCGGAGAGCTGATGACAATAAATAACACGCAATTGGATAAAGTTGATATCATAATGAATACTGATGGAAGGATTACTAAGCAACTTTCACAGATAGCAGATATCAAAGTAAGTAATGTAGATAAGAAAGAGTATGTTGCTCAGAAAATAGTACTACTATGTAACTATATTGATGTGTATAGGAATCGTTTTATAAACAGAACTTTGAATTTCATGCAATCATCCGCATCAGAAAGTGAAATCACAAAATACTGTCTTAAACAAGGAGATGTAGTTATTACGAAAGACTCAGAATCACCAGATGATATTGGTGTTCCGTCTCTGATAATCGAAGAAGTTCCTTTCCTTATTTGTGGTTATCATTTAGCTCTATTAAGACCTAATCAACAAATTATAGATCCATTATTTCTTATGTATTATTTATGGAATATGAGCATACATAAGAGATATCGTAAGTATGCAACTGGTGCAACAAGATTTGGATTAACTCTACCTTCCATTAGAAATATGGAACTCAATATTCCTAAGAACGTGCAGGATCAGAGAAAACTTTCGTTGATCCTTCTTACATGGGATCAAGCCATAGAGAAGCTCGAGAAGCTTATCGAAGCAAAGCAGACTTTTAAAAAAACACTTATGCAGAAATTGCTCACAGGGCAAATCCGTTTCCCGGGCTTCGGAAAGCCTGTCTCTCAAGCTGGTGAGCTACCCGAGGGGTGGGAGAGGACACAGTTAAAGGATATTTCCCAGATTGTTGTGAGCAATGTAGATAAAAAGACATATCCTAATCAAAAGAAAGTGCTTTTATGTAACTATCTTGATGTGTACCAGAATAACTACATTGATGATAAAATACTATTTATGACAGCTACTGCTTCTGAAGACGAAATCAAGAAGTTTTCAATACATGAAAAAGATATCATCATTACAAAAGACTCTGAAACAGCAGACGATATTGGAATCCCTGCTTATATCGGGAAAGATGTATCTAATTTAGTTTGTGGATACCATTTAGCAATAATAAGATCAAATTCAGACAATGTTTATCCCTTGTATCTTTTTAACGCATTGAAAAGCAAAGCAGTAAAAGACTATTTTTCAAAAAAGGCTAACGGGGTAACCAGATTTGGTCTGGCAAAGGGGGATATCGAGAATGTAATGTTATTAATACCTCATGTTGAAGAACAAAAGAAAATCGCACAAATATTATACTACTACGATAAGGAAACTGAGAATCTATCTCAGACAAAAAACAAATTACAAAACCAAAAACTGGGACTAATGTCTCTGTTTTTTAAGTAACGGAGGAAAAATGCCAAACATCTTTATTAGCCATAGTTGGGACTATAGCAAACACTATGAGGATCTTGTCGGTTTACTAGAGAGAGAAATTACTTTGATTTTAGGAATTATTCTATACCAGAAGATAATCCTGTTTCAGGCAACAACAAAAAGGTATGGGAAGAAATCGAAAACAGTATCAAATGGTCTAATATTGTGATACTGATTGCTGGCGTATATGCATCCTATAGTAATTCAATAATAAAAGAAATCAACATCGCTATAGCGAATGGAAAACCAATACTAGCAATTAAACCATGGGGTAATCAATTATCAAGTTCATTAACGAAATATGCTGATAAAACAGTCAACTGGAACACAGAATCTATTGTTCAAGCAATTAGAGAACTAACATAAGGGTAAATCAATGTTAAAGAAACTAATGGGTAAAGCTGAAAAAGATTATTATGATAAAGAACTTTATCATAAAGATCTTTATGATCAGTATAAGTTGTTTGTTGAAATGACAGATAGGATGCACCAGAGAAGACAACAATTAGTTAATTGGTTCATTACTTTGAACACAGGCTTTATTGCACTGATTGGGATCATGATTGAAAAGTGCATCTCTTCCTGGATAATTGCAGGGCTTTCTCTTGTAGGGATTGTAAACTGCTTTCTGTGGAAAGCCATATTGAACTCCTATAAGCAAATATCATCGGGTCATTTCAAAGTGATTCATGAAATTGAACACTATTTACCTCTTAAGTTGTTTACGGCAGAATGGGAAGCTTTGGATGCAGGAGAAAATAATAGAACTTATATACCTGTAACGAAATTGGAGCAAATAATTCCATTTGTTTTTATGGCAGTCTTTGTTCTCATAATCGTTATAGCTGTTATTGTTAAAATCAAATAGGAGGATATGATGGCTAACAATCAACATCATGTTGTACCTAACCGGAATGGTGGCTGGGACGTAAAACGTAACAATGCGGAACGTGCCAGTGGACATTTTGATACAAAGGCAGAAGCTGAGAAAGCCGGAAGGCAAATCAGCATAAACCAGGGTACTGAACTCGTTATACATGGCAAAGACGGAAAGATACAAAACCCGGACAGTCATGGGAATGATCCATGTCCACCGAAGGATAAGAAGTAAAAGGAATTTGTTCCCGATCTCAGATCGGGAATGAAGGAGCAGCATGGCGTATCTAAGGTTTGATGAAGACTGTTTGTCGAAGATTCCGGCATTGTTGTATTTGCAGAAATTGGGTTGGGAATATCTCAGTCCGGTGGAAGTCAACAAATTGAGGGGGAGCAAGCAGTCAGCCGTATTACTGGAAGATGTGTTGATTCCGTGGTTGCGGGAGCATAACAGGATTGAATACAGGGGAAAGGAACAGCCTTTTTCAGAAAGCAATATCATTTCCGCAGTGGAAACGCTCAAGGAGATATCCTATGAGGGTTTGATTCGAACGAACGAGAGGATATTCGATTTGCTTTCACTTGGGAAAAGCCTGCCCCAGATCGTGGAAGGAGACCTGAAAAGCTTCTGGATGAATTACATCGATTGGAAGCAGCCGAAGAACAATATCTACCAGGTTACGGAAGAATTTGCCGTGGAAAGGACAGGTAGTTATGAAACCAGGAGACCGGATATTGTCCTGTTTGTAAACGGTATCCCCCTGGTGGTGATAGAATGCAAGAGTCCATCCATCAAAGATCCCATGGATCAGGCGATAAGTCAGCAGATACGAAACCAGAAGAACGATGAGATACCCAGGTTGTTTCATTACAGCCAGATGCTGATGGTACTATCCAAGAATGAAGCGATGTATGCAACGTGTGGAACTTCAGCGAAGTTCTGGGCAATCTGGCGTGAGGAAGTGGATACCGAAGCACAGGCAGTCAAACAAAAAGTGCTGCTGGAAAGTGAAACCACCAGGATCATTGCTGCTTATGGCAATGACGCCCATATCCGGAATGTCATCGAGTCATGCTCTGAGAACCTGGTTACGGAACAGGACAGGATGCTTTATTCCCTGTGCCGTCCTGAAAGACTGCTGGAGCTGACATACAAGTTCATTCTCTATGATGGGGGTGAAAAGAAGATCGCCAGGTATCAGCAGTATTTTTGTGTGCAAACGATCTTGGAACGTATTCGCCTGTCAGGTGACAATAAAAAGAGAAAAGGCGGAGTGGTCTGGCATACGCAAGGCAGCGGTAAATCACTTACCATGGTCATGCTGGCAAAATGCCTGGTGCTGTCGCCCGATATTCCCAATTACAGGATCGTGCTGGTGACGGATAGAGTGGATTTGGATGACCAGATATATGATACTTTCAGAGCCTGCGGGAAGGAGCCGGAGCAAGCCCGTTCAGGAGCGCACCTGGCAAGGCTGATCGAGCAGAACAAGGCAACCATCATTACTGCTATCATCAATAAATTCGATGTAGCCCTGAATGCACAGGATGTGATCAACTCATCGCCTGATATATTTGTATTGGTGGATGAGAGTCACCGTGCCCAATTTGGAAGATTGCATGCCAAACTGAAAAGAGTTCTCCCCAATGCCTGTTATATAGGTTTTACAGGCACACCCATCATGAAGGGTGAGAAGAACACGCTGATGAAATTCGGGGGACTCATCAATACCTATACCATGCAGGAAGCTGTGAAAGACAAAGCGGTAGTACCCCTGCTTTATGAGGGTAGGCATGTTATCCAGGAAGTTCAAAAGGAAGGCATAGACAGATGGTTTGAAGCAGTAACGGCTAATCTGACCAAAGAACAGAAAGCCGATTTGAAAAGGAAGTATTCCACCACCGATCAAATCCAGAAAACCGATGAAACAGTCAAAGCCATTGCATGGGATATTGGGATTCATTACTCAACCTATTTTCAGAACTCCGGTTTCAAGGGGCAGTTGGTTGCAAATGATAGACCAACTGCACTCAAGTATAAGAAGTTTCTGGATGAATTCGGTAAAGTGAGCACAGAAGTTCTTATATCAGGACCGGATGACAGAGAAGGTGAAACAGATATCGAGAGTCCCAATGCAAATGAAATAATTCCCTTCTGGCAACATATGATGAAGCGCTTTGGAGATGAAAAGCAATATAACAAACAAATCATCAATGCCTTCAAGTATTCCGATACACCTGAGATCATCATTGTCGTGGATAAACTGCTGACAGGTTTTGATGCGCCACTGAATACGGTACTATACCTGACGAGAAACCTGAAGGATCATACCTTGCTGCAAGCTATTGCGCGTGTGAATCGTCTGTATGATGAAAAGGATTTTGGCTTTATTATAGACTATTATGGTATTCTGGAAGGGTTGAATAACGCTCTTGACCTATATTCGAAGTTACCGGAATTCGATGAGGCAGACATTGCCTGCTTATTGAGTGATATCAAAGTGGAGACGGCAAAGCTTCCTGAAAAACATACCATTCTCTGGGATACATTCAAAACCATAAATAATCCTGCAGATGAAGAGGAATTTGAACTGCTATTGGGTGATAAGGCACTTCGGGAGCAATTCTATGAAAGACTTTCCGCTTACAGCAGGGCTTTGATGATTGCTACGTCCAGCGAGGATTTCTACCTGACAACGGACAATCAAAAGGTGATGCAATACCAGAATGACAATCAGTTTTTCCAGAAACTGAAATCGTCCGTAGCACAGAGATATGCAGAGAAAATCAAGTTCAGTGATTATGAGAAGAAAATCCAGGATCTCCTGAATACATACGTGAAAGCCAATCCTGCCGTACCTATAACGAATTTGGTCAATATCTTCGACGATGCCTTCAAGGATGAAGTGGAGCAGTTACACTCCGATACTGCAAAGGCTGATACCATCGCACATAGGACAAAGTTGGAAATTCAGACCCGAATGGATAATGATCCGATTTTTTACAGGAAGTTCTCTGAGCTTCTCGATGATACGATTAAGGCTTTCAGGGAAGGGCGAATCAATGCTCTCGATTATCTTAAGAAAGTATCGGATATCATGAAGAATATCATAAGCAGGACAGGAGATGATACACCTTCTGTTCTTGCGGAAAATGATGTGGCGAAGGCATATTTTGGAGCGATCAATAAATCTTTGAGTTCCATAGATTTGCCGAATAAGAATGATGTCTTGGCAAAGATGGCTTTGGAAATTGATAAGATCATAGAAAAAGATAGAATTGTGGACTGGGCGAACAATATCGATGTTCAGAACAAAATGAAGATCGATATGGAAGACCGTATCTATGAGGAGATGCAGGAATACGAGGTGAAACCTGATTTCGATAAGATCGATGAAATCCTTGATCAATGCATCAGTATAGCGCAGCATAGAAGACCATGAATTATAAACGTGAATGGGTACTCGATGACCAAGTGATTGAGATCAATGTGGTCCTGAGTTCAAGGAAAACAAGCAGCATCTTCATTAAGCCTGATCTATCAATCGAGTTCAGGGGAAATGTATCCATTACCTGGGAAAATATCACGAGTGTCCTTGATAAGAAGGCACTCCTTATCCGCAAGAAAAGACATTACTTCGAGCAGTTCTTCCCATTACCTGTTGAACACCGGTATGAAAGCGGGGAAACGTTCTATTATTTGGGAAGGCAATATAGATTGAAAAAGGTGGAATCCACCCATAATAGGGTTCGATTACTCGGGAAGTGGTTTATCGTAGAACTAACAGATATAAATAATAAGGAAAGGGTCCGCAAACTCATGCACGGCTGGTATCGGAAACAAGCTGTCAGAAGAATTTCCGAAAGGTTCCGGGTGTATTATCAGCAGTTTGAAAATACCTTGGAAGAGGAACCGGTTCTGACTTTTCGAAAAATGCAAAAGCGATGGGGCAGCTGCACGGGGAATAGGATTTTATTCAATACTGAATTGATCAAGACACCGATGGTTTGTATCGATTATATCATTGTACACGAGTTATGCCATATCTTCCACCCGAAGCATAATACCGGATTTTATCGTAAGTTATCAAGGGTAATGCCCGATTGGCAGCAGAGAAAAGCCAGGCTTGAATTTTCTGTCATTTAAGAAGCTCTCATCATCATGTATTTTAGAAATGAATATTCGCAAAGTGTTTACAGAGTTTACAATTGATAATCAAAAGTAAACGATAATAAAAAACCGCATCCGGAGATGCGGTTTTTCATGATTTATGTAGGATTACTCCTTATCGTCGGAGCTGCCAGTATCTTGATTCTTGATTGGGATTTCTTCGTTAGCGGTACCGTTTTTCAATTCATCCAACATGTATTTTGCTGATTCATTCAATTCACCCTGCTTGTATTTAGACAGGAAAGTTTCGAAGACTTTGACGGCTTCATCAGTTTTCTTCATTTCTTCTGCCAACAGGAATCCCTTCATGAACATTGCCTTATAATCATCTGTACCATTCGCATAACGTTTGATGATCTCATCATAACTGGAGATGGCATCAGAGTATTTTTGGTTACGGGCTGCGGTATCAGCCATGTCAAAGTACTCTTTTGCAGTGCGTGTGACTTCAAGTCTTTCAGGATATTCCTTGAAGTTGAATTCAGTCTTCAGATCCTGGGTAACACTATCTCTCTTTTCTTTTTCCTTATCTTTCTTCAAAGCCAGCTCAATTCGTGGTTCGACTTCGTTAAAGGAACGATAGGTTATCGGATTATCAGCAAGGACTGTCAGGAAAACAAAGTTGCCTTTGCTGTTCTTGAAGACAGGGCTTGTTTCATTCAATGGGGTTTTCCAAACCATTTGGCTATAAGTGGAATCGGTACCGATTCCGGGAATGATGTTATTACGATAGATATTATCGATGTTACCATCCTGTTCAGGTTTGGTTGATGACTTACGGATCATATCGAGGATAGCGTCATTCTTGTGCTTTTTCAGAAGACCAACGTATTTGGTTCTCATTTTCTTTGCTTCATCTTCCTTGAGGAAGGTCAGTTGTTGAATCTTACGATTCGGCTGAATCGCAAACAGTTCCTTGTTTTGGTTATAGTACTGTTGTTTGTCTTCATTAGTGATCTTGATCGCATTCAGCACAAGATCGGTATAGATTTGCTGAAGAAGCACATAACGCTTGGTCTGGATGTAATTATCCGTATTTGCGAGCAACTTGTCATAATTGAGTCTTTTTGCTTCAGCAGCGAATAGATTACGTGTGAGAACCTGATCAAGGAATTGTGTCTTTCCAGATCCTTTCGTAAACATCATTTGTTCTTGGGGAGACAGGGATTTCATGATATCGAGAAAGTCCTTCGCTGTCAAATCAAGGGAAGGGTCGTTGGAGGTGACCAGTTTTTGGTTCATCAGATCATTGCTGAGCTTATCGTTCTTTTGATTCAGAGAGTCCAGAACAGAATTATTGATCTTGATCTGATACACAGTTTTCAGGCTGTCTACGACGAATTTGGTCAGATCATTTTCCTTGGTGGGGCGAATTTTATTTTCGATGTCACCAGCCACTTCTTCAAATGTCTTTTGTCTGCCTGGAACACGGGACATCACCTTGAAAATATGAAATCCATTGGATGTCTGATATGGACCGTAAAGAGTGGTTGAATCTGCAACCGCAGAAGTGATCAGGGAATCAAGACCAGTATCATTTCCAACACCCGGGATATAACCGTTGGAGCGGATATTCTTGATCTTTCCCTGTAATTCCTTGGAATATTTGTTGGTGGAGAATTCCTTCACCGCTTCAGCAAAAGACATGCCTTTCCTGAGAGCAGCAATTGCCTTGTCTGCATCCTTCTTATCGGAAGTTTGGAGATATGCGATGGTCGTGTTCGGGCTATCAAAATATTTCTTCTTGTTCTGATTGTAATAAGTTTCCTTATCGGCTGGTGATATCTGAACACGTTTCTGGATGTTACGCTGATAATATTCCTGCATGAATAAAGGCTTTAAGCCATCATTCATCTTCTGGATAAGAGTCGGATCCTTATCTAAACCTTCTTTCAGGGCTTTCTGATAGAAAACAACTTCAGTTGCCATCATGTCGAGGATCTTACCCATACCTTGGGTTGTCTGGTATTGTGGTTGATATTGTGCGGGGATTTTGGCAATTCTTTCTTCAACGTCTGCTCTGGTAATGACTCCGCCTTTATAATCGGCTACAATGGGACTGCTTTTTTTAGTTGCAGTGGTATCTGGAGTTACGGATTGGACAGTTGATTTTTTTACATTGACTGTTTTTGCCTTTCCATTTTTAATCTGATTATTATTTTTTTGTTTGACCGATTGTATGGCAAAAACGATTGTTGCAATACAGAATAGGAAGGACAATGTCAGTATGAGTGCTTTTTTTAACATCTTAACTCCTTTTGATACAGATGTAGAAACATTCGTTTTTCTTTGTCCGGTAGAGCGGTAAAACAGTCAAGCAAATTCATTATCAGCAAAGTATGTATTTCCCCATGAAAATAGTTTGAGCGATTGGCACACAATGTGCTTTATTAAAAATGAGCAAAAAAATCCAGGAGGAACATAATGTTCAGAAACATGAAAAATCAAAAAGGCTTCACATTGATTGAAATCTTGGTGGTTGTTATCATCGTTGCGATTTTGGCTGCATTCGCAGTACCAAGATACCTTCGTTATGTGGAGAAATCCCGTTCAACCGAAGCGCAGACTGCTCTTCGTTCAATTCGTACTGCATATGATGTTTATCAGCAGACCTACGGCAGCACAGAAAACTACTCGATCGACGAAGCACTGAAAGATGCTAAGATCGGTAATGCAACTGCAAAGAACTGGACGTTTGAAGTTGTCGGCAATCCCCCAACCAAATATATAGCAACTTCAACAGCAGATTTTGCAGCTGGCGAAGGCAAACAAGTCTATTATGACGAAAATGAAGCAAAATTCCACGGTTACGGCATTGATGAATGGACAGATATCAATACCGGAAGTAAGGAGTAGTTGACCGCTGGGAGGTTGTTTTGACCATTCAAGAATTATTGAAATTTACATCAGATGCAGGAGCATCGGATCTGCACATCAGTACAGGTTCTTATCCGATGGTGCGTGTCAACGGAAGGATGAAGCGTCTCAATCTGCCGATACTGTCTGCAGAAGAGATTGAAAATCTGATTTATGGAGTTATGAATGACTCGCAGAAAGAGATTTTCAAGAAGAACCTGGAATTGGACTTTTCCACAAAACTGTCCAATGATGTTCGATTCCGTGTGAATGCATTTCATCAGATCAATGGATTAGCTGCTGCGTTTCGTGTAATTCCAAACGAAATAAAAACTTTCGATGAACTTCACCTGCCGGATTCTCTCAAGAAGCTTACCACGAAAGAAAAGGGACTCATTCTTGTGACGGGACCTACCGGAAGCGGAAAATCAACGACTCTTGCCACGATGATCGACCAGGTCAATGAAAGCAGATATTGCCATATCATTACAATCGAAGACCCGATCGAATTTGTCCATCGCAGTAAGAACTCGTTGATCAATCAACGCGAACTCGGACATGACACATGGTCATTTACCGCCGCCTTGAAGTCAGCTCTTCGTGAAGACCCTGATGTGATTCTCGTTGGTGAAATGCGTGATCTTGCAACGGTTCAATTAGCTTTGACCGCTGCAGAAACCGGTCACTTGGTTTTAGCCACCCTGCATACCAGCAGTGCAACAAAATCCATCGACCGTGTGATCGACATGTTCCCGAAAGAGCAACAGCAACAGGTTCGTTCCATGTTGTCCGAATCCCTGGAAGCTGTCGTGGCACAAACCCTGCTTCCCACAAAGGACGGCAAGGGACGTGTTCCGGCTCTTGAGATCATGATCGCGAACGCTGCTGTTAGAAATCCTATCCGTGAGGAAAAGACATATCAGATACCTTCTGTGATCCAGGCTGGAACGAAAGAAGGCATGCAAACCAAAGATCAATCTCTCTACAATCATGTAATGAATAATCTCGTCGATAGAACACTGGCCGAACAGGTGGCGGATAATCCTAAATTGTTCGCTACAGGTGTTGGTTTCTAAGCGATGCACATAGGTCGGATCATGAATAATGAAAAAGGGTTTACCCTACTGGATGTTATATTATCTGCTGTCATTGTAGTGGCATCATTTGCAGCATTATATATTGCCATCGTGTATAGCCAGAAGACGCTTGTCCGCAATTCTCATGACAGGGTTGCGACATTAATTGCTTCCGGTGAACTGGAATGGCAATACTATATGTTCAATGCGCTAAAGAACTTCGATGAATTTAATTGGATGCCGGTGGTGATAGACACATATCCAAATGGTCATCAGTTGATTGGAAAGATGCTTTTTTCCAAGCCAAACATTCAATCTGACAATGCCTTGGGTCAACTTATGTATCATCAGCCGATCATCATTACAGTACAGTGGACTGAGCCCGGAGATCGAAGGTTACGTTCAGTAGCATTAAGAGAAGACTTCGCAATTTCTGCGGATATAGCACAATAGGAAGAGCAAATATGATACGAAATGCAAAATCACAATTTGGTTTTACACTCATAGAACTGGTTGTTGCCATCGCAATTTCCGGTGTCATCTTTGCTGCCGCCGCTACTGCTTTTGCAGCATTCTTCTCTAAATATGAAGAGCTTACCCGTGTCTCTGATCTTCAAACGCAAGCATATGATTGCCTGCAGAGAGGGATCAAATACGGATTAATAATGAGCGAAGGAACGAACCAGAAGGTATGGTATGGTGTTGCCAATGCAGATACTGTATCATTCTTCCAGGGTGGTCCCAATGGTGCCGCCGGGATTGTATTGAAGACACAGGCACAGGATATTACCCATCAGGGCGATTATGTCAAATTCTGGTTCGATGGGAAAGCAGTTCGGGGTACCTATTTACATGGTACTTTGCAACCATCATCCCCGATCTATCTCTTCCCCAAGCAAAGCAGAAATAATAAAATCAAAGTTACGGGATTATCATTTTCACAAGTCAACTCGTCATCACCGGCAAAGGTGCTGCAAGTTAATTTGTCTGCAAAAGTAGAGATCCGTAAGAACGTATATCGATATGTGAGCTATTCGACAAAAATGGCTATCAACAAGATGTAGGATAGCTGATTTGTCATGGGCACACATTTCAGACCGTGTAAGAAAGGAATGGACATGCGTTTATTCTTAATGAATCAAAAAGGTAATCTTGGACTTGCCATGGCAGTTGTTGTCGTTGCCTTTTTGTCCAGTGTTGCGATGACTGGTGTGGCACTCAAGGATGCAGTTTCTGCCCGTGTGCAATATGACGGGCTTCAGGAAACGCATTTATTGCGCTACCAGGCTTTTCGTGGTTTATTGGCTTGTAGGACGACCGATTATTCTGGCGAAGGATTTACATTGCCTACGCAACAATTTGATGTTATGTCAACCGATGCCAGAACAGCCTATTTCATGAAAACAAAGATCGTGAAAGCAAACGTTACGACTGGAGGCGGTCTATATACTACGAACGGATATACGGTACAATCTCTTGTATCAGCAAAGAGAGGAAGCGGTTCCGGAATGGTTTGGTCGAGAAATGTATCTCCTGTAAAAAAATACGCTGAAAAAGACATTCGGCGTTCGACCTTTGCAGGATATCATTATTTCTCTGATATCGACCAGTCCGAAAATTCCGATCTCGGTGTTGAAGCAGGACGTGTATATTTTTATGGTCCCGACGTGATCTACGGTAAGGTTCATAGTAATTCAGATATCTGGGTTGAGCAGCTGGGCGGTGGATTAAATAATGGCTGGCCGACATTCTATGGCGATGTATCAACATCGGGTGTTTTTCAAAGTTCAAGTGGTACTGTTCCCTATACTACGATTTTCCATGCTAATTATTTTGAACATTCCCCGCAGTTGGAATTTCCCGCAACAGCCAACCTGATTGAAGCCGGCCCCCATTTTCCAGGTGGTCACGATCCTTCCAAGATTGTTCGGGTCAAGGTTTCTGGAACAAACTATCATTCATGGATCGGTACGATTCAAATGCATGCAAGACCTGAATCAATCGATGTATATGCTGCATATCCGCCACCTCAGGGTCCTGAGTTGTTCGGTTATTGGCTGACCAAAATGGATACCGTATGGGTTGAAGGACCAGCCGGTTCTGTTTCCAACAATTCCATTTATTGTCCAAATGAAACTTGGATCGAAGGAACTTTCACAGGGAAGCAAACTTGGGGATGCGCTGATACTTTATCGCTGATCGGTGATATTGTTCTGACCGAAACGCCCAGGGGAGTTAACCCGGATGGAGGTGCGCTTCCAGGGAACGGTAATCTGCATGATTTTGTTGGTCTGGTTTCAGAACAAAGGGTCAATATTAAATACGGGTTCAGAGACCCGGTCGATTCATTGAGACATCACGATACATGTGGTGGTGACACAGGAGATCATACGGGTATCTGGATTTATGCAGCCGTTTGTGCTTTGGGTGATGGAGACGGAGATCCGCACAAGGATGGTGTATTTACATTTGAATATCAGCATCCTCACCCTTCCACACCGGACATCAGGATAGGGAATACGGTGTATAACAAGATTGATCTTCATTTGCGGCCATATCCGCAAACATCGTTAAATCCATGGCCTCCTGCCCTCGATTATCCCTGGTTCAATCCATTATGGCCTGAAGCAGCTCCTTATATGGAAAGAGGGTATATCCATCTGTATGGATCCGTGGCTCAAAGACGACGTGGTTTTGTGCACAGAAGTACGAACGATCCCCCCAATCATAATAATACATGGAATTTTCCTAATTACAAATACGGTGGCGCATGTCAGGGTATGAATTATCCGGGCGCAAGTGGTGCGGGAGTTGGTTATAAGAAGGACTATCATTTTGATAATCGCTTCTCATTCACGCAACCACCAAACTTTCCGGAAACACATACCAAGGCGGGTTTGACACCTTTCGATTCAGAGAGTTGGAAGTTCAAGAAACCACCAACGAATTTTTAATATCAGAAATCAATATATAGAAGAGGCTGTATGAATAAGAAGAAGACCATCAAATTCAAGGAATCTCTTGGAATTGATATCGGGACCCACAGCATCAAGGCTGTTCACCTGAGAAAAGTTCACGAGGGATTCAAGTTACTGAGTTGCGAGGTGCGCCCTACAGTACCTTCTGGAATCGAATATGTTCCTTCCGATTTGAGAAAGGACAGATTTGCTCCGGTTCTCGTGGAAGTACTGAAGAGCATGAGACTGAGTCCCAAGCATATCCAGCATCTTGTGACGTCAATCGGTGGTGAGGATACGAGCATCAAACAGATTAAAACCATATTTCTGCCTGATGAAGAATTGGAATCTGCGCTTTTCTTTGAAGCCAAGAAGCATATTCCCATCAGCAGCAATGAAATGGTGCTGGATTATCAAGTCCTCAGCATTGAAGAAAAAACCAATAATATGAATATCCTTTTAGCCGCTGCCAACAAAGACCTGTTGAACGATCATACTGAAGTTCTGACAGCAGCCGGTCTGACAGCTAATATTGTGGATATCGATTCACTGGCGATCGCCAATGCCTTTGTACTCAATACAATTGTTGAAGAAGGTACATATGTATTATTGAATTTGGGCGGTCATTCCACAAATATGGTGATCTATGGTCCACAGGCAAAGTTCTTTGCCAGGGATATCTCCTATGGTGGATATCATTTCAGCAGAGATTTTATGCGGCGCTATAATCTGACGTTCGAAGAAGCAGAACAGCATAAGGTTGAATACGGGTTGAATAAACCTCCAGTAGCCGCGAATGCTGATGCTTTGAGCATGTTGGATATCTCTGAAAAAACAGTTGAAGATCAACTCGTCGATGAAATTCGTCGCTCGCTTCGTTTCTATGTTAAGGAAGCCAACAATAGTGATTTCAGAAAGGTGTATCTACTTGGGGGTACAGCGAAAATGAAAGGATTGGCTGAATATATTCAGGAACGAATCAACATCTCCACCGAATTATACAATCCATTCGCTAACCTTGATGTTCCGGATCGTCTTGCTGATAAGCGGGATCCGCAATTTGCATTGGCGATTGGTTTGGCAATGCGGGAAGAATAGGAGGCACGATGACGAGATTCTTTTTTAAGATAAATCTGAACAAATTCGGAGAACTGAGACTTCAGCAGGAAGCAGAACGGAAAGCATTTCAAACGTTCGTCAGTTTATTCGTTTTGGGAACAATTTTACTATTCGCAGTCGTTATTTACCTGAATACACAACTGGCACATAAACTTGATGCAAGAGAACATTTCTTGAAGCAGATCGAAGATCAGGTGGCAACCTATGAAGTCAGTGGTGATTTTCTTTCGAAGTCAGATCTTGATCGTTTGTCAGATGCCTTTACCGACAGAATATTCTGGGCAAGGAAATTGGTGGCATTGGCAGACAGAACACAAAACCAGATTGCAATTACCCATTTTTCATATAAGCGCGGTATCTTGAGTTTATATGGAATAACAAAGGTGAATAAGAACGAAAAGGAATTTGATTTGATTAACAACTTTATCGAAAGTTTAAAAGCAAATCCTCAAATCAGTGCAGATTTTAAAGATATCGAATTTATCCGCTCTAACCGTGATCGTGAAAAAGATACGGATATCATCCGTTTCCAAGTCGATTGTTTCGGGAAAGACAGCATTACCCAACAGGCAAAGGCAGGTAAAAAATGAGAAGACAATACATAATATTCTTGCTTCTGATTGCTCTCGTTAGTGTGCTGTTCTTTGTCATCAGTGGTTCCATGATCAATTCGAAGATCAACAAAATCAATTCTGTAGATAAAAAGATCAAAAAAGCACAGGAAAAACTCAATAGTGCAAAGATCATGAATGAACAGTTGAGTCAATTCAATCTGATCATTAATAATAGCCTTACAACAGAGAAGCAATTCAGTCCGGACGAAGTCAATGCCTTCGTGAAACAACTTGCTGACATGTGTGATCAATATAAGATCGCAGTCGTCTCCATTTATCCGAAAGCAGTTTTTTCAAATGCATCCATGTTGGAGCAGCAGTATATACTGGAACTGAATTGCACCTATGTCCAGACCGGTCAGTTCTTATCCGAACTGGAAGGAATGGATAACATCATCAAAATCAATACTCTTGATGTGACACCAGTTCAAGTACAGGATGCAAATTCCAAGACACTTACTGCTTCTACCCAGGTAACAAGGTACAAGGTCACACTTGAATTGTCAATATTCAAGGTAGTCAAGGAGGCATAATGGATTACAAGTATTTGAAAGACTTCGCTGTCAGCTTGACGATCATTATGCTCGTTGTTTTTCTTCTTAGAGATGCTGCTTTGTATAAGAAGGAATTGAATGTTCCTGACAAATCCGTCTATTCAAAGATGTCTGTCAGTGACAGTTTGATGGCTACTATTCAGGATATAGAAAGGTCAATACAGGATAGAAAGAGTTTCATTTTCACCGTAACCAAGGATCCGCTGAAGCAAGACCTAATCGTACAGGATAAGATCGATTTGCTTCAACAATGGCAAAATATGGTCAGAAATATGGTTCGCCTTGCAGGTACCTTCATCGATGAAAATGGAAAGAGAACTGCCATTATTTCCTATCAGGGATCTGATGGAAGATACTATATTGGAGACTATGTCGCCGGTAGGAAAATTGAAGAAATTCATAATGGTCAAATTGTGTATCTTGCAAACGGTCAGCGCGGTGTGATGTATCTTGAACCCATTCCGCCTCGACCAGTGGAACTGGATACCAATAAAGCCAATCAGGCTACCCAGTCAGATATGAACTACTAAAGAAATAAACATCAATGGGAGAAAATATGAAAATTTCGCATTTTTCGCAGAAGAAATGGGTGTTCTTCGTTTTTATTCTTTTGTTTAGCATTGCACTGCCCATGTACGCAATAACAAGGGATCAACTGATGAATCAGAAGGTGTCCCTTGATGCTGATGATGCAGCTTTATCCGCTGTGCTAACAACATTATCCAAGTTGAGCAACACCAATATCGTTCTTGCTGTCGATACAAGCACAGGTGGAACAGATAAAGACAGAAACGCAGAAAAACGTATTACTGTACATCTGAAGGATGTACCAATTGAGAATGCTATCTCTTTGGTTTCAAAATCTGTTGGATTATCCTATCGTCTGATTGGAGATAATACTTTTATCGTTGGCGATAAAGCAAGAATCTCTGAAGAGACAGGAGAACGCAGTTATACACTGTATCTGAATAATATCAGTGCTGACAAGCTTTCAAAAGCCTTCTCGATGATGCCTGGTCAGATTGTTCCTCTTTCTGAACAAAATGCCGTGATTATCAGAGCAAATCCTGAAACTTTTAATGAATTATTAGCTCGTATCCAGGAATTGGATATCCCCCAAAAGCAAATTGAGATCCGTGCACGTGTGATTGAAGTTTCTCTCGAATCTTCAAAACAGTATGGAATCGATTGGTCAAAACTGAACCATTTAACCACAATTTTGGCAGAAGATCCGGTCAATGGCAGTGGAATTGGATTACCATATAACTACAATACATCTTATGTTGATGGTTCTCTTCCACACGGTGATCCTCTTGATTTCGAAGTCTTACCCAAGACTCAGTATTTCCAGAAGATGACAGGTTGGGATGATGTTGGTCATTTCAGTCGCCAGCTATCAGCCTTTGACATTACAATGGATTGGCTTTTAGAAAATAATGCCGCCAAACTTCTTACAGATACTCGCATCACTGCCATGAATGGTGAAGATGCAGACATCTTGATTGGTGAAACTGTTCCTTTCGTGGTAACCAATAATGTGAACCAGGTTGAAGTGGAACGTCAGGATGTTGGTATTAAATTGAAAGTGAAAGCCACTGTAAACAAGGATGGTCAAATTACGACCACCATCAGTCCGGAAGTCAGTTCCGTGATTGAATTGGTTGGTGGTTATGTCCCTCGTACGAAAGTACGTAGAGTAAACTCAACGGTAACGGTACCGGATGGAAAGAAGATCATTGTCGGTGGTTTGTTGAATTCAACCTTGAGCCAAAAGACAAGCAAACTTCCATTGCTCAGCGATATCCCATTTATCGGAAAAATATTCCAGCATCGCTATGAAGTTTTAGATAATACAGATTTGATCATTGAGATCACACCACGCTTAGTGGATATGACCAAGGATCAAAAAGAAGCAGATGTTGATTCCAGATTGGATAAACACCTAATCCAGTATAAAGATTAGGAAGGATGGAAAGATGAAAAAAATACTCACTCTAACCTGTTGTCTGATATTGGTATCTCTCGTTTTCTTTACCGGTTGCGATAAGCGTAATCCTCCGATTACCAAGGCAACCACCCCATTAAGTGAATTGGTGCATATTGTCAATATGACTGCTTCAACAGATACGATATATGCTGATAATGGTATCACTTATTCGAATATATCTGTTTTAGTGAAAGATAGTGAGGACTTGGCAGCTTCACAAGTGACTGTTTATTTCCGTTCCAATCTTGGTGGAATAATCAGGCAAGTCACTACAGACAGTTCCGGTGTTGCAAAGACCACTTTCTATTCACGTGGTGAAAATGAGACCGGTGATGCGAAAGTAGAAGCAATCATTAAGAGTGCTACAACTGGTTTGACTATTGATTCTACTTCAACAATAGTTCACATTATTCCAATTCCAGCTGTATCCAATCTTACACTTGAATTGAACGCAACTACAATGCTGGTTGATCAGGTCGTTACACTTCGCTCAAAGGCGAAGAATATATTAGGTGCTGATGTACCTGATAATACGCTGCTTACCTTCAGCGCGACAAGAGGTTTCTTCTTGAATCCTGATCTTTCCGCAAATGGTGATTCCATCGTTGTAAAGACTTCTAACGGTACTGCCACAGTTCAGTATAATGCCGGACCTTTATCCGGACCAGCCACAATTCATGTCAGAATCGGAACGAAGATAACTGGCAAGGATATAACGATTCTACCCGGTTGGCCCACCAATTTGGTGATGTCATCCTATACGGTTCATAATGGTGTTCAAACGATTACAGATGAAAGCACTGTGAACAACCCTGATTCCATTTTTATCAGTGCTTCTGTTTCTGATATCCACAACAATGCCTGTCCGAATGCGCTGGTTAAGTTCCAGACATCATTAGGGACATTCCTGAGTACGAACAACATTACCTATAAAAATACAAATTCTCAAGGCATTGCTGCTGTTCGTTTCACACCTGGTTTAAGTTCTGGAAGTGCTACGATTGATTCTTACATAAACCATGATTCTTTAACCACTCATGTCTTATTTACAGTCACATCTGATGAGATATATTCGATGCAATTCGAAAATTCAGGTCAGATTGATCTGAATGTTGCGCATACTGGTGGTCATGAATCGGCAATCCTGAAAGTGAAACTTTTCGATATTAACGGAAACCTGATCGATCATCCTACGAATGTAGATTTTAGTTTGATTGGTAATGTTCCCGCCGGAGCCAACCTAAACGGGCAAGGTGTTGGACCGATTACGACAATATCCAGTGGAGGTATAGCGCAAATATCGGTCAACAGCGGCACTGTCTCAGGACCGCTTTCGATTCGTGCTACTGCTCAGAAAATCGATGGAACAACGGTGTCTGCAACGAAAGCAAATATTGTTATCCATTCCGGTGCTCCAAGCCAGGTGATTCTAAGTATTGGTGATTTCAACACCGGTACTGCACAGGGTGGCGGTTTGTGGAGAATCGTCGCTGAAGCAGTCGTGAAAGATGCATATGGTAATCCTGTTGATTACGGTACAAGTGTATTCTTCTCTCTTCCAGAGAATCAGCCTAATCAAAGCATTCTTGCCAATTGCTCCATTATTGGTAATGCCTACGTTGGTAATGAGAACGTCGATGGTGATTCCACTGCCGGTGTAGCCTATACAACGATCATTTATAATGGTGTTTATACCTATGAATTAGTTAAGGTGAGAGCGACGACAACCGACCTTCAGGGAAATCTGATCATCGGTGAAGGTGACCTGTCCCTTCCTCTTAACTCACCGAATATGGAAGCCGTGATAATTCCCGGACATCTTGATTACTTTACCTCTGATGGCAATAGCGGTGTTAAATACTGCATTATCAGAATATCCCTGACCGATGGACAGGGGAATCCGATACATCATGCCAGGTTAGTGCTTACTGCAACCCGTGGATTTTTTGTCTACTGGGCTGGAACTAGTTTACAATGGCCTAATCCAGGTGGCCCTAATGATCCTGACCATCCCAATGATTCTTCACTATGGAATACGATCATTACCGACTGGTATGATCCGAGTTGGACAGGGTTAGATGGTACTGGTCATGTGATACATGACAACAATTCAGACGGTTCAACAAACGGTATCGCGGAAGGAAGGATTAAGTTCACCGCTTATGAAATTCCGAACGGTGATCCGCAGACAGGTACGCCAGGAACTGTTGCAGTAACAATAACCGTACGTTTGCTGGGTACGAATGTATCAGCTGAAACGACCTGTATTCTGCTCAAGTACCCATTTGCCCAACCTGGTCTTTAATTAATTTTTTGGAGAGTTCCGGAGTTGCTCCGGGACTCTCCATAAACACGAAACAAAGGATCTAATCAATGACTTTCAAACGTTTAGGTCAGTTACTGATCGATAAACAGTTGATAACCGAAGAGCAATTGCGCGATGCACTATCAAAGCAAGGAAACTTCCGGTTAAAAATTGGTGAAACACTCATAAAATTAGGCTATCTGGATGAAAAAAAACTCCTCGTGGCTTTAAGTGAACAATTAGGATATGACATTGCAGATATGCAGGAGATGAAAGACCTGAATGTCGATGTAGTGGGACTGATTCCTGAAATGTTCGCTGTCGAAAACCGAGTCATTGCCGTTCGAGACACAAAGGATGGCTTGGTAGTTGCCATGACCGACCCTGAGAATATTGAAATTCTCGACAGCCTGAAAAAACTCCTGTCTAAGAATATCAAACCGATACTCATTGGCGAAGAGGCATTAACAGATACTCTGGAAAAATATTATAAGAGTATCAGAACGACCTCTCAGGTCGAAGATGCTGTTGGTAATTTTGATTTTGTCGCCATGGATGATGATGAAAACGAAATCAACATCGGTGCGCAAGGCTCTGCTGATGCTCCCGTTGTTAAATTGATCAATCTGATCATTACGGAAGCAATCAAAGCTGGTGCAACTGATATACATATTGAACCGCTTACCAAGAACACCCGAATCCGATTCCGTGTTGACGGTGCCTTGCGTGAAGTCATGAATCCGCCGATTGGTCTTCACATGGGACTTATATCCATTGTGAAGGTTATGTCAAAGTTGAACATTGCGGAAAGACGTTTACCCCAGGACGGTCATATTTCTCTGAAAACCCAGATGAAGAGTGTGGACGTCCGTGTATCCATCACACCAACAGTGATAGGTGAAAAGGTGGTGATGCGTCTTCTTGATAAAGGTGAATTCGGTTTCAAGCTTCAGACCCTTGGATTTGAAGATGATGATATGGTAACATTCAAACGAGTCATCCGTCGTCCGTATGGTATCATCATCGTTTCCGGTCCTACTGGAAGCGGTAAATCAACCACTTTGCATGCATCATTGAAAACCATTCAGGACATTGAGACTAACATCATCACGGTTGAAGATCCTGTCGAATATCGCTTGGACGGTATCACACAAATTGAAACCAAGGAACAGATAGGTTTGACTTTCGGTTCGGCATTGCGTTCCGTTCTTCGTCAAGACCCGGATATCGTGCTTATTGGTGAAATTCGAGATGAAGAAACCGCAGATATTGCGACGAAATTCTCTCTTACCGGTCACCTTGTTTTCAGTACTCTTCACGCTAACGATGCACCTTCCACTGTGACTCGTATGATCGATATTGGTATCAAACCATACCTTGTCGGATCATCCTTGAGTCTTGTGATGGCACAGCGTCTTGTTCGTAAGGTATGCCCACATTGCGTTACAGAATATAAGCCTTCCGCTGATGAACTGAAAGATGCTGGTATCTCTCCTGAAGAAGCAGCAACGATCCAGTTCAAGAATGGCATTGGTTGTGTTCATTGCGATAATACAGGTTACTCCGGTCGTACAGGTATATTCGAAGTTCTGCTCGTAGATGCCGAGATCCGTAAGATCATCTATGATGGCGGAAATCAGGACCTTATACGCGAAGCGGCTTTGAGAAAAGGTATGCGTACCCTGCATGACAGCGCAATCGTCAAGATGAAGCGTGGCATGACTACGATTCGTGAAGTCATCAAACTGACTATAGTCGAATAACAATAGATCTCATTATAGCGAAAGGATAGTATATGGCAGCATTTTCGTATATCATACATGATGCGAAAGGGGCTCGTGTTGAAGGCATGATGAAAGCCTCATCACTCGATGAAGTGATTGATAAGCTATCGAAGGATGGCGGTACGATCATTTCCGTGAAGAGCATTTCTGAGAGCGCAATGCGCACAAAAATGTCTCTCTTCGACAAGGTCGTTTTCACCATCTACAAACTCAGAACCAGCGTTTCATTGCGTACATTGGTATTTTTTACACGCCAATTATCCACAATGTTCTCTGCAGGTCTTACGATTGAAAAAGCCATTTCTGATTTGGCTAAAGAAGAAAAGACCGCTCGTTTCCAGAAGGTACTCAACAGACTCAGTGATGATATCAAGAAAGGATTCTCCCTTTCTGAGGCGATGGAACAGCACCCGGGTGTATTCAATCCGCTCTATATTGCATTGGTGAAAGCTGGTGAAGTATCAGGAACACTGCACACGGTTCTGGGCGAATTATCAGACTATCTCGAGAAAATGGAAGACACACGCAGAAAAGTGATTTCTGCAATGTCATATCCGGTTTTCATCCTGGTATTCTTGTGTCTTGTCGTTTGGGGTCTGTTCTATTTCATCATACCCAAATTCCAGGATGTTTATAGCAATTTTGGTGCTGATCTTCCCGGTCCTACTCTTATTGCCATTGCCATCAGTAATTTCATTGTTCATAACCTGTTCGTCAGTATTCTCATACTGATCATACTTTTCATTGTCGGTTTCCTGGTCACTCTAACTGACAGGGGCAGGTATATCTACGATAGACTTAAACTGAAATTACCCGTGATTGGTCAACTGCTGAACAATTCGATTATGAGTAAGTTTGCACGTACATTCTCCATTCTGACTGCTGCCGGTGTACCCATTATGGATACTTTGGAACTGGTGGAAGGAGTTGTGCAGAATGCGCCGATCGAAGAAGCGATCAACAAGGCAAGAGCATGGGTGAAAGAAGGCTATGGTGTGGCAAATGCATTCAGAAAAACCGGAATGTTCCCGCCTACACTCCTTCAATTGATGAATACTGGTGAAGAAACAGGTGATATGGATCAACTATTGAAAAAAGCAGGTGAATTCTACGAGAAATTGGTTGATTCCGTTATTGACCGTCTCACGGTTCTAATTGAACCATCACTGATCATTATCATGGGTGTGGTTGTGGGCTCGATCATTATCGTGATTTACCTACCCATCTTCGATTTGGGACAGGCAATGAGCCAAGGCTACAAGTAATATTAAAACAAATACATTGACCCCGTTGAAAGACGGGGTTTTTTTATATATGGGGTTCGAATTAATAACCCCCAAACCTATGAACGTACATCATGATGGGTCTGCTGATGCAGACCGCAACATATGGGAGTTTTCATGAATACAGCGGATATCCTGATTAAAAACGCAATGGTTCTGACTTTTGATCAAGAGATGCATGTCATTGAAAATGGCTGTATCGCGATCATAGAAAAGCAGATAGCAGAGATTGGGACCATACTGGATATGAATGACTGGCAGGGTAGGGAAGTGATCGATGCGAGCGATATGCTCGTTCTTCCAGGATTGGTCAATGGTCATACACATGCAGGAATGAGTTATTTTAAAGGCATGGCAGATGACATGCCGGTTATCCGCTGGCTAAATGAGAAGATCTGGCCCGCAGAAGCCAAATACATGAATGCTGAATTTGTTCGACTTGGTGTGGAACATGCTGCCGCCGAAATGATAAGAAGCGGTATCACGACATTTAGTGATATGTACTTTTACAGTCATGAAGCAGCTACATCCTGTGAAGTTGCAGGTATCCGCGCTGTGATTGGGGAAGGGGTAATTGACTACCCTGTTGCCATGCACCAGGGTGCCGATGATATGATCAATTATGTAACGCGGTTGCATAAGGAAAACAAAAATGACTTAATCACCTTTGCCATTGCCCCGCATGCGATCTATACCTGCAATAAGGATAATCTGAAGAAAGCCCTGAAAAATGCCCTGGATGAAAATATGCTGCTCCATATCCATCTTTCAGAGACACAGGAGGAGGTGGAAGCCTGCACGAAGGAACACGGCAAATTACCGGTTGAATACCTTGATGGTCTTGGTATTTTCGAAGCAAAGACCCTTCTTGCTCACGGTATCCATCTGGAAGATAGAGAACTTGAGATTCTGCATAAAAGAGGTGTTTCCATTGCAGTCAATACCATCAGTAATCTGAAACTTGCATCCGGTTTTGCCCCTATTCATAAGTACGAGCAGTATCATGTGAACTACTGCCTGGGCACCGATGGTGTTGCAAGTAATAATAAACTCGATATGTTCAGCGAAATTTCGACAACAGCCCGTCTTCATAAGGCTCTTAACCGGGATGCCTCTTTCCTTCCTGCAAAACATATATTGCAAAAGTGCATCAATGGAGGTGCAAAAGCTCTCGATCTCGATGAAAAGATCGGTTCGCTGGAAGTGGGCAAACTCGCAGATATGATCATGATCGATATGAATACGATCGATTCACAGCCTGTTTACGATCCTTATTCACATCTTGTTTACTGCACATCCACCGAGCAGGTAAAGAATGTCATCATTAATGGCAAGATTGTCATGAAGAACAGGAAACTACTTACTCTGGATGAGGATATACTCCTCGAAAGGGCAAAGGAATTTCGTAAGCGTATCCAACAATAAAATTGAAATCGATTAAAGACCAGTATGTTGCGAGTTCATGGTTTATGATTCAACAAGCATGAACATACATATAATCTTTATAATATATTGAAAATATATAAAATAATAGCACGAATAATCAATATTTGGAATAAATATTGTTATTTTTTCTTCCCAGATTATTGGCATTTAGTTCATTCTGTTCCTTGAAGATGTGCACATCACCCGATAAATGGGATTGATATCAAGTGGTCACATCGCTTCTATATGTAAAGTAAAAGAAAGGGATGATTAATGAGCATTTTGAAGATGGATGAAAGAGGGAATATTGCAGTTGCCATGGCTGTTCTCATTATCGCATTCCTATCCAGCATTACTCTAACAGAAGTTGCCCTCAAGGATGTTCTTGCTTGTCGAATCCAACAGGATGGTCTCCAGGAAACCCATCTGCTCCGTTATGAAGCATCCCGCGGTACTATGGCATGTCAAATCACCGACTATTCCGAAGCAGGCTTCACATTGCCCCTACAGCAATTCGAGATGTTGGGATCAGATTCCAGGACCACCTATTTCATGAAGACAAAGGTGGAACAATCGAATGTAACCACCGGTGGCGGGTATTATATGACCAACGGTTATACCGTCAAAAGCCTCGTTACAGCAAAGAGAGGCGGCGGGAATGGGATATTCTGGTCTCAAAATTACTCCACCGTCAGAAAATATGCTGAAAAAGATGTTCGGCGCTCCACTTTTGCCGGTTATCATTATTTCACGAATACAGAAGTATCGGAGGATGTTGGAATGCCCGGTGATGACGGCAGGATCGTATTTGCAGGGAATGATGTCATCTATGGCAAGGTGCACAGCAATTCGGATATTTGGATTGCCAACCAGGGTGGTGGTATCAACGGAGGTTGGCCTTTGTTTTATGCCCCCGTTTCCACTTGCGGGATCATTCGTTGCGTGAGTGGAACCATTCCGTATCAGACAGTCTTTCATAATCATTATTACGAACATGTGGCAGAACTTGAATTTCCCAGCGTTGCCAATGCTGTTCAGGCAGGTCCTCATGTTGGACTTCCCTATGATGTAAATACAATTCTTCGAGTCCATATTTCAGGTAACCAGGCACAATCATGGATTGGACAGATTGTTCCGGCAACACAGCGAGAATCGATTGACTGTTATGCCCAATATCCACCACCAACCGGTCCTGAATTGTATTGGTATTACCTCTCCCCAAATGATACTGTATGGACTCCGGGACCAATGCTTTCTGTGAGCAATAATTCCATATATTGTGAATGCAAATTATGGATTGATGGCACTTTCTCGGGAAGACAGACCTGGGGCTGCAGAGATACACTTTTTTTGGTTGGTAACATCGAACTATCAGGTACTCCCCTGGGAACAAGTCCTGATGGAAACGGAAATGCCTCTTTTGGGAATCCCTACGATTTTGTGGGTCTCATCTCCGAGCAGAGGATTTATTTAAAATATGGGCTCAATGATCCTTTATACGATGGAAGAAGGCATCCCACCAGTGGTCCCGATACAGGGGGAGTCTGGATATATGCTGCCCTCTGTGCATTAGGGGATGGAAACGGGGATCCGCACAAGGATGGTATCTTCAGTTTTGAATACCAAGCACCACATTATTCAACACCTGATATCAGATTAAACGACATCAACTATACGAAAATTGACCTCCATAAAAGGAGATTTCCACCCACGAATGCATATCCCTGGCCCGGAACGATTGATTTCCCCTGGTATAATCCCTTATGGCCAGAAGCGGATCCCTATCTCGAACGAGGATCGATACACCTCTATGGGTCGATTGCACAAAGAAGACGAGGTGTAGTCCATCGTCCCTTATATGATTACGGACATCACGATGGCACCTGGAATTTGGATCAGCATAAATGGGGTTCCACCAGTGATGGAATGAACTATCCCGGAGCGTCGGGTACAGGTGTTGGTTACAAGAAGGATTATCATTTCGATAACCGTTTCTCGTTCACACAACCCCCTAATTTTCCTGAGATCCATGTAAGGGCTGGTTTGACACCTTTCGAATCAGAAAGTTGGAGATTCAAGAAACCACCAGCGAATTTCTGATGAAGGGGTTGTGACTAAGCGAAGCAATTTTTCCTTTGATCATGTACCATATGTGAAATGAATAGCGAAATATCGGAATTATGAAACCGGAACCCAGAAGATGGTTCCGAATTGATTTGTGATGTCATTTTTTATGCGAAAATAGGGCAGGATCCTATTCATTATGATCCAGATAGGTAAGAAAAGGAAAGCAGATGAGTAGATTAATTATGTCACAACGTGGGAATCTATCATTGGCTATGGCTGTTGTGATCATCACCTTTCTTTCAAGCATCAGTATGACAGCGGTTGCCTTAAAAGATGTTGTATCCAAACGAACACAGAATGATTCCCTACAGGAAACTCATTTTCTCAGGTACCAGGCGTTTCGTGGATTGCTTGCCTGCAAGACAACTGATTATTCAGGGGAAGGCTTTACCCTGCCGATTCAGCAATTCGAACTGCTTGGGACAAATACCAGAACAACGTATTTTCTTAAAACCAAGATCGCTAAATCAAATGTAACAACAGGTGGCGGATATTATTCGACAAACGGGTATGTTGTGAAAAGCCTCATAACGGCAAAAAGAGGAGGCGGTAATGGTATTCTTTGGTCAAACAACATATCACCGGTGAAGCAGTATGCGGAAAAAGACATTCATCGTTCCACGTTTGCCGGATATCATTATTTCACCGATACTGAAGCCTCAGAAAATGCCGATATGGGTGAAGTTGCAGGGAGAGTTTATTTCTGGGGACCCGATGTGATTTACGGGAAAGTGCACAGTAATTCAAATATTTGGATTGAGCAGGGTGGAAGTACGAATAATGGTGGATGGCCAACATTCTATGCCAATGTTTCAACCGCAGGGATATTCCAATCGAATAACGGAACGATACCTTATGAAAGTGTATTTCTCGATCATTACTATGAACACGTACCGAAAATCGAGTTTCCTGACCAGGCACTGGCAATCCAGGCAGGAAATAACCTGCAAATTGACCATGATAATAATACTCTTCTTCGCGTACACGTCAATGGTTCAAGTGGGCAATCATGGATTGGTCATGTTACGGTCAATGCGCAAAGAGAATCCATCGATTGCTATGCTGCCTACCCACCTCCCACGGGACCAGAACTATACTGGTATTACTTAACGAAATTGGACACAGTCTGGACTCCCGGACCTTCCATTTCAGTCAATAACTCATCGATTTACATCCCGGTGAAAACATGGATTGACGGTATCTTCAGCGGGAAACAGACTTGGGGATGCAAAGATACTCTGTACCTGGTAGGCAATATTAAACTTCAGGGAACCGCATTAGGTCAGAATCCGGATGGTAATGGTATTCCGGCTAATTCGAACCCATATGATATTGTTGGGTTGGTTTCCGAAAAACGAATTCTGATCAAATATGGAATTGCAGACCCAATGTATTCAGGAACCAGACACCACGATACTTGTGGTTCCGACGCCCAGGGCATTTGGATATATGCAGCCTTATGCGCATTGGGAAATGGAGATGGCAATCCACATAAAGACGGTGTATTTACATTTGAATATCAAGGACCCCATCCTTCAACACCTGATACAAGAATTGGGAATTCTATGTATACAAAGGTGGATCTGCATACCCACCTGTATCCCCAAACTGATACCATGATGTGGCCCGGTATTCTGGACTATCCGTGGTATAATCCTCTTTGGCCTGAAAGACAGCCATATCTTGAAAGGGGAACCATTCATCTTTATGGTTCAGTAGCGCAGAGACGCAGAGGTTTTGTGCATAGAAGTACAACCGATACAGCCAACCATAATGGCACATGGGATTTTGTAAACTATAAATGGGGTGACACGAGCACTGGTATTAATTGTACAGGTGCAAGTGGTGTTGGTGTAGGATATAAGAAGGACTATCATTTCGATAATCGCTTTTCATATACACAACCGCCAAATTTCCCTGAAGTTCATGCACATGCAGGATTAACCCCATTCGAATCAGAAAGCTGGAAATTCAAAAAACCACCATCCAATTTCTAAACCGATCTTCAAGGGACGCATTTCATGTGTCCCTTTTTCGTATCAACAACCAGCATAAGCTTTGTATCGAAAATTCTCATTGGTGCTATTATGAACATTACTATATAAATACGGTACCAATACGGTATCATTACGGTAATTTACCGTATTAATACCGTATTGGTACCGTAATGTTACCGTAATTAATATATGAGGAATACTAATGATTAAGTCAGGGAAAAGCTGAAATTTTCTGCATAAGATTGATAGACTCGTATGCAATAGAAAGTTGATCACAAATAATCTCTTGACGTATTTGCATATTTTGCCAAATACGAAAATATAAGGAGAGAGTTCTGATGAAAACAGATGCCAAGTATGTTCAAATGAGCATTGTCATGAAGGCGATGGCTCACCCGACAAGATTATTCATCCTGGATATGCTGGATGAGCGGGAATATTGTGTCTGCGAACTGCAGGAGAGAATACATGACGATATGTCGACCGTATCGAGACACCTGTCTGTACTGAAAAATGCAGGTCTGATCTCGAGTAGAAAAGTGAATAACCAGGTTTGGTATAAACTGGTATGTCCCTGCGTACTGGAATTTTATCAATGCATTCTGAAGAAGGGGAATGAGTAAATGTTCGGTTGGTGGGAAAGTGTAACGGAATGGATCGTACGGGATATGCTGAAGATCAGTGCGGAGAATCATTGGGGATCCGCTCTTCAGTTCTTTCTCTTTGATACGGTCAAAATATTCATCTTATTGTCTGTCATCATATATGGGATCACCTATATCAGGAGCTATTTTCCTCCTGAAAGGACACGCGCCATTCTCTCAAAGCGGAAAGGTGGAACATTCATCGGTCACATTCTTGCAGCCCTGCTGGGTATTGTGACTCCATTTTGTTCCTGCTCAGCAGTACCGCTATTCATCGGATTTGTCGAAGCGGGAATTCCTCTGGGCGTCACTTTTTCCTATTTGGTCGCCGCTCCCATGGTGAATGAAGTCGCCTTGGGCATGCTTTGGGTATTGTTCGGTTGGAAGATTGCCCTGATCTACATTGCTTCAGGAGAAGTCATTGCCATCGTAAGCGGAATTGTAATCGGACGATTGCATATGGAGAAGCATGTGGAAGCTTATGTGTATGAGATGCAGATGGGAGCTCAGATCCAAATGGAAAAACCCACTCAAAAACAGCGTTTATCCGATGCCTGGGCGTTTACTCTGGAGCTGGTGAAGAAAATCTGGATCTATGTGGTGATTGGAATCGGTATCGGCGGTATCATGCATGGCTGGATTCCAACAAATGCACTTGGGCATATGGCAGGAAAGGACAATCCCTTTGCCGTGATCATTGCTGTGCTGATAGGGATCCCCCTGTATTCCAATGCTGCAGGAGTCATACCGCTGGTGAGTGAGCTTACGAGGGCGGGAGTGGCTCTGGGCACGTCCCTGGCATTCATGATGGCAGTGACGGGGCTTTCTCTTCCTGAAATGATACTTCTACGGAGAGTACTAAAACCGAAGCTATTGGCAGTGTTCTTTTCGATCGTGGGAGTGGGAATTATTTTTACAGGTTACCTGTTCAATTGGATCATGTGAATGATTGATAAAACAAAGGAGAAGATAATGATTATTAAAATATTAGGTGGTGGATGCTCGAAGTGCAAAAAGCTCGAGGAGAATGTCCGTAAGGCTTTGGAACAAAGTGGCAAAAAAGCGCAAATCGAAAAAGTGATGGATATTAAAAGCATTATGGCGTATGGTGTGATGACGACACCGGCATTGGTGATAGACGAAAAAGTGAAGTCAACCGGGAAGATTCTGAATCCCGTAGAAATAATTAAGTTGATTTCATCATAGTATAGAATAGCATACTGGTAATTATCTATAGAATATCTCAAATTCCTGTTAAACGAATGCTGACAGGAATTTGTTTTTTATTTGACATGGGGAATTCATTCCAGAATATTCAATTTATACAGGTATTAGAACATTTACAGGGAGAATTCATGCCAACAAATGCACAATTAAGGATGAAACTGGTTAACAAATTAAGGGAACTATTCCAACTGAATCAACCGGATTTGGATTTTGGATTCTATCGTATCATGCATGCCAAAGCGAATCAAGTCAGTGATTTTATCGAAAATGACCTACTCGGGATCATACAGGAAACATTCGGCAGGGAAGATGAGAACCGTAAAGTACGATTGAAAGCTGTTCTTGACCAGGAATTGGAAAATGCCAGGGCTTATGGTGTGGAAGAACCTGAGAAATCTCCCAAGGTACAGGAAGCAAGAGCCAACTATGAGGCTGCAGGAAATTCAGCATCTGCGGAGAGTGAAATATATGACCATTTGTATCGTTTCTTTGAACGCTATTATGAGGATGGTGATTTCATATCCCGCAGGTATATTACCAGGGAAACAGCAGACAAAGCAGCCTCTTATGCCGTACCGTATAACGGGGAGGAAATCAAACTGCATTGGGCGAATGCCGACCAGTATTATATCAAAACTACTGAGTACTTTAATAATTTCAGTTTTGACCTTGTGCAGGCTAATAAAAAGATTATAGAAAAATCGGGTAAAGACATGGGGCAGGAAGAGTTTAACCTGGAAGAAGACTTACCTGAAAAATTGATGGTTCATTTCAAAATCGTCGATGCCATGGAAGGTGAACATGGCAATATCAAGGAATCCGATGCCAAAAAGCGCTTCTTTATCATTCACGGGGAGAAGCCTATTGAATGGAATGACAAGAGAGAATTGGTCATCAATTTCGAGTATCGCTCCGATGAAGAAAAAAACAAACAGGAAAATTCCTGGCGGGATGTGAAGAACCAGGAAGCTGTGCAGGTGATACTACAGGCTTTGAAAAAGGAGGAACAGACTTCAGGTTATCTACAATTGCTTACAGCAAAAACACCGACGGAAAATGACAAAAATCGTATTCTGCTGGCAAAATATTTGAATCATTACACAGCCCGCAATACGATGGACTATTTTATACACAAGGATTTGGGCAATTTTCTGAAGCGGGAATTGGATTTTTTACATAAAGAACGAAGTGATGCGTCTGGATGACTTAGAAAATGCCGAAGCCCCGGCTGTGGAGACTTATCTTAATAAGGTCAGGGTGTTACGCAGGATAGCAGGGAAACTCATTGAATTCCTGGCTCAATTGGAAGACTTCCAGAAGAAGCTGTGGCTGAAAAAGAAATTTGTGGTGGAAACTAATTACTGCATCACACTGGACAGGATACCTCAAGAGTTATATCCGGAGATAATTGCCAATCATGCACAGCATGAGGAATGGATAAAACTCTTTGCCGTGGATGAGATCAAGGGAGACCTTGTGACTCATTCCTACAACAATCCACTGACGGTGGATTTTCTAAAAGCCAACGACAAGCTGGTACTGGATACGAAGTTCTTTGATGATGCCTTTAAAGCCAAACTGATTGATTCCATCCGTGATTTTGACGAACATTGCGATGGACTGCTCATCCATAGCGAGAATTATCAAGCGCTGAACCTTATACAGGCAAAGTATAAAGAGCAAGTGAAGTGTATATACATTGATCCTCCTTATAATACTGGAGATGATGGATTTATATATAAAGATTCATATCCATCCTCAACATGGCTTACAATGATTGGTGACCGTGTAGAATTAGGATTAAAGACCTTATCATCAGAAGGTGTTTTTTTTATTAGCATTGGAGATGAAGAACAAGAACATTTATCTACATTAATAACTGAGAGATATGGGAAAACTGCTTTTTTTTCAACTTTGATTTGGGAAAAAAAGAAAAAAGGGACTTTTCTAAGTGGTTACATAGCAAAAATGAAAGACTATATCATATGTATTGCAAAAGACATAACAAAGTTTGGTGGACTAGTCGGGGAAATAACATCAGAAGAAGAGACTTACCCGTGTGTAAATCCATCGAATCAGAGGGATAAACGAATAATTCCACCTGGTATTGTTAGCAAGTATAAAGATAAAGATTACTATTTAAAAGAGGGCTCGAAAATAAGTGCAGGAAATATGTATTTAACACTTTTATCTGATTTAGTAATCGAAAAAGGAGTTCTTGCAAAAGAACTCATTATTGAGGGTAACTGGCGTTATTCACAAGATACTATGATGAATTATGCTGCTGATAAAACTCTATATATTACTCAGGATTTATATTTAAGGAGAATCGTTACTGAACCTCGTGAAAAAAGGATGAGAGATACCCTTTTGAGATTAGGGAATACAGGAGAAGCAAACTATTCGCAATATGATGTAAATGATCTAGGTAAATTCGGATGGGGCACAAACGAAGATGCAAATGATGAATTACATCAATTATTAGGAGAACAGTATGCTGTATCCTATCCTAAACCTTCAAAATTATTATTACAGTTATTTGCTTCTGTACGGATAAAAACTGGGAATTGGGTCGACTATTTTGCAGGTTCCGGTACAACAGGTCATGCAGTTCTTAATCTAAATCGTGAAGATGGTGGAGACCGGAAGTATGTTTTAGTGGAGATGGGTAATTACTTTGATACGGTCTTGAAGCCAAGAATGGAGAAGGTGGTTTATAGCAGGGATTGGAAGGATGGAAAGCCTGTAAACAGGCATACGGGCATCAGCCAATGTATCAAGTATCTGCGACTGGAGAGTTACGAGGATACACTGAATAATCTGGTCTTTTCCGAGGATACCATACAGGATAAGGCAATATCCAATAATCCCCGATTGAAAGAGGATCACATGCTTCATTACATGCTCGATGTGGAAACCCGGGGAAGCAGTAGTCTGTTGAATGTGGATGCTTTTGATGAGCCGGACAAGTATCAGCTCGAGGTGAAGAAACCCGGAAGTGACGAGTATATCATTAAAAACGTGGATTTGCTTGAAACCTTCAATTACCTGATAGGATTGCGTGTGGAACATGTTGCACAAACGCAACGATACCAGGCATCCTTTACACGCATGGTTGACCCGGAATTGCCGGGAGACCGGAACACCAAATTGGTTTTGGCAAGTGGTCTGGAAGCACGTATGGATGGAAAATGGTGGTTCCGCAAAGTGGAGGGTTGGGTACCCCGTAATCCGTATGCACCGAATGATGGTTTGAAAGATAGGGTATTGGTGATATGGCGTAATCGTACAGATAATCTGGAAGAGGATAACCTTGTATTGAACACGTGGTTTGAACTGACATGTAGGCAGGATAAGGGAAAAGAGTACAACATTATTTATGTGAATGGCAGCAGTAATCTGCAGCTTATGAAAAGGAAGGAAGATCATTGGGAAGTATATGACATCGAGGGAAAATTCTTCCAAAGTATGTGGGAAACGGAGGATGTATGATGATCAAAAAAGCAAAAGAACTTCCAAAGAGTGAAATTCTTCTCTATTCCGGTACAGATGGCAAGCTGAGGTTGGAAACAAGGTTGGAAAATGAAACCTTATGGTTGACTCAAAAACAATTGGCAGAGCTATTTCAAACCACAGTAGCCAACATCAATATCCATGTGAAGAACATCTTTGCAGAAGGTGAACTGGACTCGAATCGAACTATTAAGGATTTCTTAATAGTTCAAAATGAGGGTGATAGAGAAGTTCAAAGACAGGTCACACATTACAGTCTGGATATGATTATCAGTGTTGGCTATAGAATTAAATCCACCATTGCCACCCACTTCCGTCAATGGGCTACGCAGAGATTGCGCGAGTATATTATCAAGGGTTTTACGCTGGATGATGAGAGGCTGAAGAAAAACGGAGGCGGTAGTTATTTCGATGAATTACTGGTGCGGATACGGGATATCCGTTCTTCGGAAAAGCTGTTTTGGCGGAAGGTATTGGATATATATGCCACCAGTATCGATTATGATCCGAGAGCAGAATCTTCCCAAGCCTTCTTCAAAGTCATCCAGAATAAAATGCACTGGGCAAGTCATGGGCATACGGCTGCAGAAATCATCTACGAACGCGCACAAGCCGGGAAACTAAATATGGGACTCACCAATTGGATCGGAGACGAACCAAGACAAACAGATACCGTTGTGGCAAAAAACTATCTAAATGAAAATGAGTTGGATATTCTGAATCGCATAGTCACCATGTATCTTGATTTTGCAGAATTACAGGCTTTGAATAGAACTCCCATGTATATGAGGGATTGGATTGCCAAACTCGATGAATTTCTGAAACTAAGCGGAAGAGAGATACTTACACACGCAGGAAAAGTTGCCCACGATAAGGCAATCGAAAAGGCTCGCAAAGAATATGAAAAGTGGCATACAGAGCAATTAAAGCAACCCAGTATAGCGGAAAAGCATTTTGTGGAAGCAATAACTGAAGTGAAACAAATCGAGAAGAAAAGCGGTAAGCCTCATGTTAGCAAGAAGAAATAGGAACAATCCACTTGAATTTCGTAAAAAACTGGTATTAAACCAGTGGCTTATCAACCTTTTTGGAGTCAATCCCCTATCGGAAGCAAATCACAACGAATTGCCATTTCATCGGTTGTCCGCACCGATACGAAGTGTTGATCCGGAAGGTCTGGACACTGACGGGTTGCATAGATTCTATCATGCACTGGTGAATAGTGAATTATTCTACAATAACAGTTCAAGTCTAACGAGAGAACAATTGCTCTCGTATGAAGAGAACATTGCGCGTCATACATTGTTCATCAATAGGCGACGAAATAGACCCATAGTCTGGAAGTATTTTCAATGGTTGTCGTTGCTCTTTGTGGAAATATACCTGGATAGGTACTTCACGAATCGTGAAGGTCTGCTGAATGATCTCAATTCCTTCATTATGCAATTCAACGAACATTGGGTTGGATATGAAAATGTAAATCCATATACGGATGATGATCTCAACAAGATATGCATGCAGAATGCCACAGGAAGCGGTAAAACACTGATCATGCATGTGAACTTGCTGCAATTCAGGCACTATGCAAAAAAGACAAAATTGGGGAGGGATATTTCCCATGTGATTCTCATAACCCCCAATGAGGGATTAACAGAACAGCATTTGGAGGAGTTGAATCAAAGTGGATTTGGCTTGGCACAGAGATTGAAATCCGGACAGGAGGGCAGTCTTGAACAAATTGACGTGCTGGAAATCACTAAACTTGGAGATAAAAGCGGTCCCAATACAAAAGCCACCCGTGACTTGGGTGACCAGAACCTTCTGCTTGTGGACGAAGGACACCGGGGAATGAGCGGGACAGAAGAGGGTGCTTTTTTTACCAGACGTGCCCAATTATGTGGGAGAGGTTTTACTTTCGAGTATTCAGCAACGTTTGAACAGGCAGTGGCAGCTTCCAGTAGCCAGGTACTGGCAGAAAGTTACGCCAAAGCAATTCTTTTTGATTATTCCTATAGGTGGTTCTATGAAGACGGTTTTGGCAAGGATTATCAGATACTGAATCTTCCCAGGTCATTGGAGGAGGTTCAGGATATATATTTAACAGCCTGTCTGTTGAAGTTCTATCAGCAGCTATTACTGTTCAAAGATAAAAGAAAGGAACTGGAATTATTTAATCTGGAAAAGCCCTTATGGGTATTTGTAGGAAGTACCGTAACCAAAAAAAAGGGCAATCAGCAAATTCTGGTACCCACTGCAGACCTGATTACGGATGTGGGTAAGGTCATAAAGTTCATAGCCGATTTTCTTTCCAGACCACAGGTGTTTCAGAGATATATCAACCAGCTGATGAATGGTACAGGGGCGGATACCGGCTTACTGGATGGCTCAGGGAATGATATTTTCCATAGTTCCTTTCAATACTTGAAGATATATTACATAGCCCAATCGGATCCTGCTGCTATTTATGCACATATACTTCTTCATTTGTTCAACAACAGCGGTGGTGGTCATTTATCCCTCACACGAATCAAAGGTGAATCAGGAGAAATTGCATTATATGCGGGGAATTCAGATTCTTCCTTTGGTTTGATCAATGTTGGTGATTCGAAAGGACTATGCGAGCATATAGATTTTGTCGCCAAACGCGATAATATGCCAATTTTAATCAAAGATAGTGATTTTACAGAAAGCATGTTCGCTACCGTCAAAGATTCAAGTTCCTCAGTGAACTTGCTGATCGGTTCGAAAAAATTCATAGAAGGTTGGGATTGTTGGAGAGTGAGCACCATGGGTCTGATGCATGTGGGGAAAACGGAAGGGACACAAATTATTCAACTATTTGGACGCGGGGTACGGTTAAAAGGGTTCGAGTGGAGCTTGAAACGTAGTGGTCATACAAAAGCCACGACAAAACCGCGGTTTATAGAAGAAATTGAAACTTTGAATGTATTCGGAATAGAATCAGATTTCATGGAGAAATTTAGAAAGTACCTGGCATCAGAAGGTTTGCCGGGTAATGAAAGGATGGAATCCATACCCATACCCATTAATGTGACCTATGATTTCGGGAAGAAGCTGAAGATCATACGTCCCAAGAAGATCAATGGGAAAGAATATGATTTTATGAATGACGGTCCCACTGTTCTCTTGGATTCAGTACCTGAGTATCTCCAAAAGAATAAGATCGTATCAAATTGGTTTCCACGCATTCAGACAATTGCTTCACAGAAACGTACCCAACAAGATCAAAAGCAGGCAGTGATTTTGCAGGATGAACAACTGAGCCTGTTGAATTATAATGACTTGTACTTTGATCTGGAAAGATTTAGATGTGAAAAGAAATGGTATAATCTGAGCATCACCAGTCAGTGTCTGATTGATTTGCTGCATAATGCTTCGTGGTACGAATTATATCTCCCTGATTACATCCTACATCCCGAGAGCTATGAAGAAATCTTTACTCTGCAGAAAGTTGCGACCGAATTATTAAAGCGTTATATGGATAAACTTCAGAAATATAGAAATAGGGAATTTCTTGAACCTCGTCTTGAAATCCGGGAATTGACATCGGAAGATGATAATTTGCCGAATGTTGCTGAATACCAGGTCATAGTAGATGGAGATGCATCGAATGTTATTGAAGCAATCAAAAATCTGCAAAATGATATTAGCGATAACAAAGATGTTATCAGGGTCGGCGAACTTGATGTGTGCAATTTTGGAAAGCATCTTTTCAAACCTTTACTTCATACAAGAAATTCAGGGAGAATTACCGTTTTACCAGTATCGTTGAACCAGAGTGAGTACCAGTTTGTCTTGGATTTGAAAAGCTGGTGCGAAGAGAATAAGCGCATAATGCAAACCCAAAGCATGGAGCTCTTCTTGCTTCGCAACCTGAGCCGAGGGAAAGGGGTCGGATTCTTCGAAGCAGGGAATTTCCATCCTGATTTCATTCTTTGGATATTACATGGCACAAAGCAATACATTCATTTTATAGAACCACATGGATTAATGCACGAAGGTGTCAATTCAGAGAAGATTCAATTTCATAAGCGGATCAAGGAGATTGAAAGAAGGCTTGGTGATAAAGACATTGTTTTGAATAGTTGGATTGTATCATGGACAGGCAAGATGGAACTTCAATTGCGAGGATATGAACCAGGGGAATATATATCCAATAATGTCGTGTTTATGGATGAAAAAACATACATCAATCAGATAATGAACATGTGATTTGTGGTAAACGGAATAAATCTGACTACATGAACCGAAGCAAGATGAATTATGAATGTATCCCAACTGAATTACTACCATTTCCCAATAAAATAATTGACTCTATTTTGTTTTATCAAATTATGTGATGACATTGATAAAATACGAGGAAAGCCGATGGCAATATTTTCTGAAGACTTGATGCGATTGGGTGTCAATATTAGCAGTAAAACGGAGCTTTTGGTATCGATGGTACACATGCTTCATGCGAATAAGGCGATTGATTCGATAGAAAGATTCAAGAATGCTATCTTCGGCAGGGAAGAGATCATGAGTACCGGAATTGGAAAGGGAATTGCCTTACCCCATGGGAGGGATATATGCGTATCAGAATTGAAGGTGGCAGTATGCATACTGGGCACACCAATTGATTTTGACGCATTAGACCAGGAACCGGTACGGATCGTGTTCATGATCGCCGTACCTCAGTCAGCGGGTAAGCAATATATGAGGGTATTAAGCAGCATATCGCATTTTACACGGGAGGAAGAACATCGGAACAAGATGCTTTCCTGCCAAACCGAACAAGAATTAAGCAACATATTAAAAGAGATCGAAGATGCAATTCAACAAGATATGGATTCTACTGCTTCTTAGCACAATCCTGACATTCAGCCTTCATGCCATTAATCAGAATGCTGGAACGACAGGATTCAACTTCCTGAAGATCATTTATTCTGCCCGGGCAAATGCCATGGGAACAGCATTCACGGCTGTCGATAAAGATGCGGATATCGTATTCTTTAATCCGGGTGGGTTGGTGACGATCAATCAGAAACAATTGAAGACTACATTCACCAGTTATCTTTCTGGCTATCAGGGTGGTTCGGTTGTTTACGGAACGAAAAAGAACGATAAGACCGCATACGGTTTCTATGTTTCCTACCTGTTGAGTGATGATATCGAGAAAACACTGGTGGATGGTACATCTTACGGTGGATCAGCAGGAACATTCAATTCATCCGACATGGTTGCCGGTGCCGTCATATCCAAACACTTGAGTGATATGGTACAGGCGGGTATTGCCGCAAAATACTTCAGGGAAAGCATCGATACTTATTCTGCTTCCGGAGTATGTATTGACATTGGGCTCCAGCACCAGCCAGTAAACCAGAAAGTTAGAATCGGGATGGCGATCCGTAATTTAGGAAAACAACTGACCTATTATACCAGCAGTAATTATAATGAAAGTCTGCCCATCGTAGCAAGTGCAGGATTGAGGTATATGTTCAAACCGAATTTCGAAGGAATGATCGAATTGGCAAAGCCAAGCGGTCAGGACTTAACCGTGAATTTTGGAACAGAATACGAATTTAATGAGCAGTTCTGTGGACGCCTGGGTTATAAGACCAATGCCGATGACTGGAAGAGTGGTAGTGATTGGGCAGCAATTTCAGGTTTATCAGCCGGATTGGGATTCAATTGGCATGATTTGGGCTTGGACTATGCATTTATATCCTATGGTGATTTAGGTACGGTGAATCAGATATCCCTACGTTATCGTTTCTAATGATGCTGTGACCAATTCATTTTCGGATTGGTCACTTTATTTTCAATACATGAGGTTTTAGTGGAATTTCAAGATGTTCTTCTGGAGATAGGTGTAGAAGAATTACCTGCATCCTATATCAAGCCGGCTTTAGACAAACTGGTCACGTTCTACAAACAGAAATTATCAGAATTGAAACTGCAATTTTCGGGAATCAGTGAATTCTCCACTCCCCGTCGTCTTGCAATCATGATCCGTGATCTGCAAGTGCAGCAAATGGATGAAGAGATCGAAAAACTGGGCCCCGGTGTTGGGATTGCCTATAAGCCTGATGGCAGCCTTTCACCAGCAGGGGAAGGATTTGCCAAGAGCAGCGGGGTTTCAATTGACCAACTCCTTGTGAAGAATACTCCCAAAGGGGATTATATAGCCGTTGTTATCAGAAAGAAGGGATTGCATGCAAAAGAGATTCTTTCTGAACTGATCCCTCAATCAATTTTGCAAATCCAGTTTCCCAAGCAAATGCGCTGGGGTTCACTCGAAACATCCTACGCCAGGGCTGTCAGGTGGGTCATAGCACTGCTTGGGACTGAGATCATTCCCGTATCAGTTTTCAACCTGGGTTCAGGAAGAATCACCTATGGCAATCGTTTTCAGAAATTGGTCAACCCCATTGATATTCCGGAACCATCCAAGTATGAGCAGTGTTTGAGGAATGTCTTTGTGATTGCCGATAGGGAGGAAAGAAAGGCTACGATTCGAAAACAGCTGGAACAGATGTTTGGCAACAGTAATATGAGGGTTATCCCTGACGAGAAATTGCTCGATATTGTGGTGGACTTGGTTGAATATCCGACTGCTGTGAGTGCTTCCTTTGATACAAAATATCTGAATTTACCGGAAAAGATCATTACTTCCACCATCAGTGAGAACCAGAAATACTTTGCCGTGGAAGACATGAATGGAAAACTCCAGAATACATTCATTTTCATATCCAACGGAGATCCGCAATATTCAGATTTGATCCGTCGCGGTAATGAGAAGGTCATCATCCCCAGGCTGGAGGATGCCCAGTTCTATTTCCATGAAGATACGAAAATGCCGCTGGAATCTTATGTCTCCAAGTTGAGCGAAGTGACGTTCCAGGCAAAACTGGGCACGCTTCTCGAGAAAACAGAACGAATGAAACAGTTGGGTGAGTGGATTTGCCGGGAGTTACAATTTTCTGAAGATCAAACTCAAAAAGTGCTTCGCACCATTCAATTATCCAAGGCAGATCTTGTAACCCTGATGCTTGGAGAAAAGGAATTTACCAAACTCCAGGGTTATATCGGCATGAAATATGCACTTCTCCAAGGAGAGGACGAGCAGGTGGCTCAAGGTATCTATGAGCACTATCAGCCCCGGGGACAGAACGATATCCTCCCGCAAACGATTTGTGGAGCAGTGGCTGCGATAGCGGATAAAATGGATACAGTATGCGGAATCATCGGTGTTGGTATGCTGCCTACAGGTTCCAATGATCCTTTTGCCTTGAGACGAGCGGCAAACGGCATTGTACAGATCCTTGATTCCTTTGCCTGGAATCTCGATCTGCATGCAATGATCGACCAGGCATATGCTATATTGAAAGATAAATTGGATCAGAAGAACAATAAAGATTTTGTATATGATTATTTCCATCAGCGTGTAAATTGGCTGCTCCAGCAGGATGAGATCGATTACGACATCATTGCAAGTGTGATGCATATTTCGTATAATTCCATTGCAGAAATCAAGCAGCGCGCACTGGATATCCGTTCATTTCGCAAGAGAGATGATTTCATCCGTCTTGTGATCGGATATAAAAGAGTAGCTAATATAATCGGGAATGATGAGGCAGAGGGAGAGGTCGATGTCTCTTTGCTCAAAGAACCGGCTGAACAGAAACTTTGGCAGGAATACCAGGTACTTTCCGGGAAAGTGGAAGACTATCTTGGCAGGAAGGAATTTCACAAAATGATGGAAGCATTCGTTGACTATGGACCATTCATTGACCGTTTCTTTGATGATGTGCTGGTCAACAGTGAGGATGAGAATTTACGTAAAAACAGGTATATACTCTTATCAAAGATCAAGAAACTCTTCATTGTGGTATGTGATCTGACGAAGATCGTTGTGGAAGGAGAATGATCAACCAATTCAAGAAATCAAACAAAATAGATAGATTGGAGGAATGATGGAGATCAAATTATCAAATCGGATTCGTTTGATTCAACCATCCCCGACACTTGGTATTGCTACCAAAGCCAAGGAAATGCAGGCTCAGGGTATCAGTGTCATTAACTTCGGTGTGGGTGAACCTGACTTCAATACACCTGATTATATCAAGGAAGCAGGTAAGAATGCAATTGATGCCAACTTCACACGGTATACCCCTAATGCGGGAATCCCGGAACTGCGCAAGGCAATATGCCAAAAGTTCGAGAAAGATAATAAGCTGGTATATCAACCCAAGAACATACTTGTCTCTCCCGGAGCAAAGGCATCCATTCTGAATATCCTGATCGCCCTGTGCGATGTAGGTGATCAAGTCATCATTCCAGTTCCTTATTGGGTCAGTTATCCTGCACAGGTTGAATTAGCCAATGGCGAACCATTGTATCTTCAGACGGAAGAGCAGGATGATTTCAAGATTGATCCGCTCAAACTGGAAGCTCTCCTGAAAAAGAGTCCCAATGCCAAAGTGATGATCCTCAATTCCCCAAGCAATCCAACAGGATCGGTCTATTCACGATCTGAATTGGAGAAGATTGCTGAAATCTGCTTACGTTATCATGTCTTTGTTATCTCCGATGAGATTTATGAAAAACTGGTATACGATGATCAGGTTCATTTCTCGATAGCTGCGGTAAGTCCTGAGATGCAGGAAATGACAGCCGTCGTAAACGGTGTTTCAAAGGCTTATGCCATGACAGGCTGGAGACTCGGCTATACAGCAGGACCTGAGAAAGTGGTTGCTGCTGCTGGGCGCGTACAGGAGCATGCTACATCCTGTGTGAATTCCATTACACAGAAAGCAGTTCTAACCGCTTTGACAGAAGATGATGGTTCGGTGGAAAGAATGCGGCATGAATTCTCAAAACGAAGATTATTCCTTCGTGAAGAACTCTGCAAGATTCCGCATATCACTTGCACGAATCCGAAAGGTGCATTTTATCTCATGCCCAATGTTTCCTGGTATTTGCAGAACAACCTGTTGAACATTCGGAATACGGATGAATTGAGTACGTATATGCTCGATGAATTCCATGTTGCCCTGGTTGCGGGAAGTTCCTTTGGTGATGACCGTTTTATGCGCTTCTCTTATGCCAATAGCATGGAGAATCTCCAGGAAGGAGTGAAACGTTTCGCCAATGGCTTGCAGAACATGATTTAGAGATATCGAAAGATGAAGGAAATCAAGGAAGAACTGCATAGGAGATGGCGACTTCATAGACAAAGTTCTGCCGGAAAATGGTCAAGTCTGATAGTCCGAATCGCATTACTTGCCTTAGTGATCTGGCTGATGCTTCATTATAAAAGTGGGATCGAGAAATTCCAACAAATCCATCAGCATGCAAAGAAAACCATTGAACAGCCAAAGGAGACGCCATGAGCCTCGTAGTTGTCGGCTCCATAGCCTTGGATACAATTTCAACACCTGCGGGATCTATTACAGAAGCACTGGGAGGATCAGCGGTGTATGCATCATTGGCAGCCCGCCATTTCTGTAAGACCCATATCGTCGGTGTAGTTGGTGAGGATTTTCCGGTACAATCCATGCAGATGCTCAGTAATAAAGGCATCAATACGGATGGAATAGAAGTAAGGATGGGAAAAACCTTTCGTTGGAAAGGTGAATATCAGCAATGGAATCAGGCATTGACGCACGATACACAACTGAATGTATTTGCTGATTTTGATCCGCAGTTACCATCAGAATGCAAAGCTTGTGAGTTTCTTCTTCTTGGAAATATTCATCCTGAATTGCAGTTGAATGTTTTGAGCCAGATTGGTTCCCATCGACTGTCTTCCTGTGATACCATGAACTATTGGATTGACAGAGCATATATTCAACTACTTGAGGTGATTAGAAAAGTGGACATAGTGTTCATCAATGAAGATGAACTCAGGCTCCTTACGAAGATAGAGAATGTATATTCAGCAGCACAACAGGTACTTGAACTTGGACCCCAACTGGTGATTGTGAAACGAGGTGAATATGGTTCCGTGGCTGTTGGAAGAAACTTTCTTTTTTTTGCACCGGTCTATCCGGTAAAAAACATGGTTGATCCCACGGGTGCCGGTGACAGTTTTGCCGGTGGTTTCATGGGCTATCTTGCACAAGTGGGGAGATTCGACGATCAGTCCATTCGTGAAGCAACGATCTACGGAACGATCATGGCATCCTACAATGTATCCTCTTTCAGTACGGACGTGCTTGAATCTGTGAGTAAGAAGGACATTGAAACGAGGAAATCAGAGATTCGCAACTGGGTCATATTTTAGGTGCAAGATGGATTATAAAAAGTCAGGTGTGAACATTGAAGCAGGAGAAGATGCAGTATCGCGTATCAAACCACTGGTTCGAGCGACATTCAATCAGAATGTACTGACTGATATCGGTGGATTTGGCGGTTTGTATGCTCTTGATCTTGCTAAATGGAAACATCCGGTTCTTGTATCGAGCATGGATGGTGTCGGGACTAAAATACTGGTTGCCCAAATGGCTGGGGTCTATGATACGGTGGGACAAGACTTAGTGAATCATTGTGTGAACGACATTTTCGTTCAGGGAGCAATTCCCCAGTATTTTCTTGATTATATAGGTGTTGGCAGACTTTCACCCGATGTTGTTGTGGAAATCATTTCAGGACTGTCAAAGGCATGCAGTGAAAATCGAATGTCTTTAATCGGTGGTGAGATGGCAGAAATGCCTGGTATCTATGCCGAGAAAGATTTTGATTTGGCAGGGACAATCGTTGGATTGGTAGAGAAAGAGAATCTGATCAATGGCAGTACGATCAAGGAAGGTGATGTCATCCTCGGATATCCATCCAACGGTTTGCATACCAACGGCTATTCATTGGCACGGCAAATCGTGTTTCATCAAATGAATCTTGCAGTGGATTCATATATTCCTGAATTGCAGGATACGGTAGGCGCCGCATTACTCAAAGTACATCCTTCCTACTTTCCCATTCTTGCTAACCACGCAAATCCACAAATCATACATGGGATGGCGCATATTACGGGCGGAGGATTACCCGGTAATGTGAAAAGGATCATTCCGGATGGTTTGCAGGCAACGATCGATACAAAAACCTGGGAAAGACCGACAATATTCAGATATCTGATGAATACCGGACAGATTGATGAAAATGAAATGTATCGTGCTTTCAATATGGGAATAGGGTTCATCATTGTTGTTCCGGAGAAGAACACTGATACTTTTATCAATGAAACAAATGCAGTGAAGATAGGATTAATAGAAAAGAATAAGGGGTTATCGGAGAAAGTGAAACTATTATTATGATCAAATGGCGCATACTCGTGCAGAATAAGATTGCCCCTGAAGAGAATATGGCAATCGATGAAGCTATTTTAATTGGTTTGGAAAATGGCTTTTCAGAACCCACAATTCGATTTTACGATTGGAATCCACCTACTGTGTCCTTTGGTTACCATCAGGATGCTGAGAAAGAAACAGACATGGCACGTATCTTTTCCAAAGGATATGGACTGATTCGCCGTCCCACCGGTGGTCGTCTGGTTCTTCATAAGAATGAAATCACATATGCAGTGATAGCCCCTCTGGCTGATCATCTCCAGGGAAATGTGATTGATGTCTATTCTGAGGTTAGCCAGGCATTGGCAGAAGGTTTTCGCATCATGGGGATTCAGGTGAATTTTGAGAAGGGATCGTTATCATCCCGTGAACAGAGAGAAGCGCATAACCCATGTTTCTCGAGCAGTTCGCGATATGAACTATCCTATCAGGGGAAAAAGATCGTAGGCAGTGCGCAAGTGAGGAAAAATAACCTGTTTCTCCAACATGGCTCAATATTATTGGATCAAAATCAATCGGAAGTAGCGGATTTACTGCCCGGATTGACCCAGGATCAGAGAAATAGGCTGTATCAATATCTTGGGAAGAAGACAGTATCGATCAATGAGATACTGGAGAATCGCATTTCATATGAGAATGCTGTAACTGCAATGATTTCAGGGTTCAAGAAAATCTGGTCAAATGATTCGTTTTCTGAGGTGAATCAGCTTAATATATATGAGCAAGAAAAAGTTAGCGATTTAATACGTGAAAAATACGGCACGGAACAATGGACTTACCATCATGGTAAAAAAGGTCTTAAGTGACAAAAATAATTTGACATAAAGCTATACACAATTTGTTTTGATAGAAAGGTAGAATTATAGAAATTGTCAGCATAGAAGGGAGGATTCAGTAATGAGAAAGCTAATTATAATAGCTGTAATCTTAAGCTTTCTTTTCAGTATTGCCTTATTTGCATCAACAACGGGTCGTATCGCTGGTAGGGTGACCGATTCTTCAGGTCGTCCAATCGCTTATGCGAATGTGATCCTACAGGGAACGCAGATAGGTGCACAAACAAAGGAAAATGGATCGTTTATCATTATTAATATTCCACCCGGAGTATATAATGTTGTGATATCTGCAATCGGTTATGATAAATATACCGTAGCCGGTGTACGTGTATCAGCCGATGGTACGGCAACCGTAAATGCAAAGCTCTCTATCAAGGGTGTTGCAATCGAAGGTGTCACTGTGAATGCCAAGGAAGAAAAGATTGAAAAGGCAAAAGTTGGTTCAGGACACGATATCAGAATGGATCAAAGTGCCGATGTCGCCGTGAAGGATGTTGAAGGTTTGATAGCCTTGGAAGCTGGTGTGACAACAAGCGGTGGTGAGATACATGTTCGTGGTGGTCGTGCGAATGAAGTTGTTTATTCAATCGATGGCATGTCGGTGTCTGACCCGGTTGACGGTGGTGCAGCCCTTTCAGTGGATACGGACGCAATCCAGGATATGAAGATCATGACAGGAAGCTTCTCTGCTGAATACGGCAATGCCCAATCCGGTGTTGTGAATATTGTGACGAAGGATGGAGACGCTTTTTATTCAGGTAAGTTGGAATTAAATACAGATCATCTTCTTGGCGGTCTTTCTGATAATGATAGAAGCGATTTAAAGGGGAGAAACTCTGATTTGGTCAAATTCGCTCTTGGCGGACCGATTTTAGGCGATGTTGCCCCTTCTTTACGTCCCAATCTGACTTTCTATTTAAATGGTGCTGCAGCATGGGATGATGGTCGTTATCGTGCTTTATATAAGAATTCTCCCAACCAGGATTTCCTATGGTCCCATGAATCTTATTCCAATCCTGATTCCATAGTTCATGACCCCCTTCTTGAAAATCAATATTCTTCTAGTGATCCCTACGAAGATAGAGACAATTTCTTGGGATTTGATCTTGGAAATAGGAATTTTAATTCATATAATGTGAATCTCAAAACAAAGTATATCATCAATGCACTGCAGAATGTAACCCTGGGTGTCCGTGGTGACCATGTTTTGAATTTCCCATATTCGCATACTTGGAAATATGCACTCGATCATTATGCATATGACAAGACTGATCAACGTCAGTACATAATGACGTATGACCGCTCTTTCAGTCCAATCCAGATGAACCTGAAAGTGAAAGCCAGTTATTATGACAAGATTCACAAACTTGGACCGAAAGGAATTGGGAGAAGTGATTACTTCCATATGTATACCAGTCCTGATTCCATTGCAAACGATGCATCCTATCGTAATCGCTATATTGATAATATTCTGAACAATGGTGATTATGGGTACAACAGCATCGATGCAGATGGTGACAAGGTCATGGATAATGGTTACCTCGCCGCAAGAGAATGGACATATCGTGTGACAGGTCTGGAAGAAGCCCAACTTGTTTCCGGCTTTAATGCTCCCGGTACAATCTTCGATACATTTGTTGATGATGAAACCTCAACCTTTAACTTCCGTGCTGACCTTGAATATCAGTTGAATTCAATACATCTGGCAAAGACAGGTTTTGAATTCTATAAACACCATATCGTAAAGGATCAGCTTGGTGGATTCCTTTCCACATATGAAGATCGTCGTCAAAGATACTTGAATGGTATCTATAACATGCATAATTATGTAGATACAAACCCAAGTGATTCTGTTGCTTCTGTACCAAGTCAATTGGTTGCTGTTGTTCAGTCTGACTCTACGACATATATTCCTATCTATAAGCCTGAAGATTACTTGAATGCTGCATACGCTGCATCAGGAACTCGCGACAGTTATAAGGCTAATCCGATTCAGGGAGCCTACTATATCCAAGACAAAATGGAATGGGAAGGTATGATCGTGAATATGGGTGTTCGTGCCGATTTCTGGTATCTCGGCAAGAAATATGAAGTGTATAAAGTCACAAAGAATGGTGATGGATACTATTCAGTTAATTTTAAACCTAAAGATCGCATGCAGTTGATGATATCTCCGCGTTTAGGTGTATCTCATCCGATCTCTGAGAGGGATGTACTGCGTTTTGCGTATAATTACCAAAACCAGTTGCCACAGATGCAATTCGTTTTTACGAGCAGAGACTCAACAGATGTTACGGATCATCCAGTGGTTGGAAATCCTTCTCTTCAACCGCAAATCACGGTTACTTATGAAGTCGGACTACAACATCAGATCTCTGAAGATTATGTTGCTGATATCACTGCTTATTATAAGAATATTTACAATTATGTCAGCACAAAAAAGGTTAGAAAAGCCGATAATGAATACTACTATCAGTATATCTCAGAAGACTACGGCAGCACGCGAGGAATCGATCTGACCCTGGAGAAATATTTGTCCAATTTCTTCTCCGCTAACCTTGCATATTCACTGGCATGGGCACAGGGCAATAATTCCGATGTTGTGATTCAAGACGAACAAACATCACTTCGTGAATTTCCCCTTGATTGGGACATCAGACATAATCTGAATGCGAATTTCACATTCAGGGTAGATCGGGGTGAAGAATATTTCATTCCGTTTACAACCTGGATTCTGCCATTGGATGATTTTTCTGCCAACCTGACATATAATATTTCTTCCGGTAGCCCTTATACTGGCATGACGAGTGTAGGTAATACATATCTGGATACAAACAGCAAGCGTAAGGATTTCACACAGACAACGAACTTGAAACTTACGAAGACTTTTGCTTTGAATAAGAAAACATCCCTGAGACTTTTCATGGATGTTGAGAACCTGTTCAAGAATAAGAACATCTTGGCGGTATATCCTCGAACTGGCTCACCTTATTGGGATGATCCTGATTTGGCCGAACCCAATACTGGTTTTGTTTATCCGGAGAAGGTTTTCGTTCATAGATTGTATATACTGGATCCAAGCATGGTCGATAACGAAAGAAACATCACCTTTGGTGTATCATATAATTTCTAAAAAGTTAGGAGGAATGATAAAATGAGAAAGAAGATCGCAATGACTTTGATAATGGCCTGCAGCTTCATGATGACAGCTTTGGTATATGCTGCTGAGACAACCGCTCCTCAAATGAGTGGATTTGAAACTCTCGCAAGAAAAGTTCTTGGCAGTGGTTTTGTGCAATTCTTCATCGATGGTGGATGGGCAATGTGGCCAATCCTTTTTGTAGCAATTTATGGCATTGCATATGCAATTTGGAAGTTTATTTCCCTGAGTTATGCGAAGATCAATGTGTCGAATTTTTTGGATACATTTATTCCACTAATTGAAAAAAAGAACTACAAAGAAGCCCTTGAAATGGCAAAGAAAACACGTGGTCCTATTGGAGCTACCTTATATGCTGCTATTTTGAAAGCTGATAAGGGCATTGAAGCAGTAGAAAAAGCGATCGAAAATGCTGGTGTGATAGAAATGGCATTTCTTGAAAAAGGATTTACCGAACTTGGAACATGTATCTCTTTAGCTCCTATGTTAGGCTTTCTTGGAACAGTTGCCGGTATGGTGCAGGCATTTGACGCTATCGCAAGAGCCGGTTCAGTTGAGCCAACCATCGTGGCATCAGGTATCAAGGTTGCGTTGATTACAACTGTATCGGGATTGGTTGTTGCCATTCCTGTTCAATTATTGAATAATATATATATGGTTGTGGTTGACGGTCTGGTGATTGACTTGCAGAGATCCACAGAAAAAGTGATGGAAGCCCTCGTTGAGCAGAATTAACGAGGAGTTGAAAAATGATTAAAAGGAAAAGGAAAGCTAGTTCAACAATTCCGACTACATCCACGGGAGATATTGCTTTCCTGTTGATCATATTCTTTATGGCTACAACCAAATTTGATACGAAAATAGGTTTGGGATTAACCTTACCCCCAGCAGCAGTAGAAGGTGCACAACAGGTTAAAATAGCAGAAAAGAATATGACAAGGATCTTTATCAATAAAGATGGTCAATTCCTTGTCAATGAGACACTTATGACACAACAGGACTTACCGAAGCTTGAAGAGATGATTCACAAAAGCGTGACTACTAACCCAAAAATGGTTATTTCTTTGAAGACAGATCGTGAAGCAAGCTATAATGATATGATTATGGTTTTGGACAAGCTCCAGAAAGCTGGTGCTTCTAAGATTTCATTATCGACTAATTAAGGGGGAAAGTATGATTAAGTTCCTGAGAAAAAGAAAACATGTTAGTATTCCTGATACTTCTACAGGAGATATTGCTTTCCTTCTACTATTATTTTTTATGGTTACAACTGTTTTCGTTAAGGAAAAAAAGTTCTGGGTTCCAACTGATCGCTTACCAATTGCTGAAGAGATGACTAAAATACCTCGTCAACACGCTGCTACAATTTATGTAACGAAAAATGAAGAGATATTTATAGATGATTTTATGGTTCCTCTTGAGCAGGTTGGGGTGGTTGAACAACAGAAATTAGCACTGGATTATAACTTGGTTACATGTTTTCGAACAGATCGCGATACTCGTTATGGTGTGATGTCTGATATCATGAAACAGATGCAGGATGTTGGTGCTTATAAAGTATCCTTCGAAGCAAGAAAAAAGAGGTCATAATGGCACACAAGCATTTGTACGATTGGAAAGATGTTGCTTTGTCTTATTTGGACAAATCCTTCAGTTGGGCTATACTCTTTTTCTTATTCCTGGTTATGGTGTCTCCCAAGCTGAGTATCAAACCATATCAATACGAAAGCAAGGATGTTATTACCATAGATATACCTCCAGAGATGAGAGAAAAGATCAAGCCACCGGAAAATATCTCCAAGCCTGTTTTCAATATCGTGATCGATGAGAATGTTGGTGGAAAGAGTACTGGTGATGATGTTGGAACAGTTGAAACAATCGAATCAACTGTGTTGAGTACTCAAATGACGAATAAAGTGGGTGGCATTCGTGAAGAAGGTAAAACTCCCAGATTTGTAGCATACGAAGATCCACCAGTAGTTGTTTCAAAAGTCGTTCCTGAGTACACCGATTTTGCACGCCGTGCTAAAATTCAAGGGACGGTGTGGCTTGACGTTGAAATTTTAGTGGATGGTAGAGTTGGTGCGATTGAAGTGAAGAAATCCTTGGATAGCAGCCCTAATGGACTTGATGATGCTGCAAAGACTGCTGTGCGTAAATGGAAATTCCAACCCGCAAAGAGTGGTGGAAAACCGGTAGCTTGCTGGGCATCAATTCCTGTGGTATTTTCATTAAGCCAATAATGGCTAATAACTTGTATCGATTATTTAGATGATAATATAGTATAGAGTGGAGGATTATACATGAGATTATCCTTAAAATGTGTTATTATTTTGCTGGTGTTTCTTCTACTTGCGTCCCTGTTGACGGCAAGAGCAGTTTCACCGCAATCCCAATCAAAGAAGTTTGATCTTTCCAAATGGCATAATGTTGGAAATATCTGGTTGCGAGTTAGTAATTATGGCTTCTTTGGTGCTGGTGATGGAGCTGTTCCGCAATGGCCCTCACTTGAATATCCTGGTGGTTCAGGTATAGATTATCTATATCAGGGAGCACTATGGTTCGGTGCTAAGAAACCTCGCAGAAATTCAGCAGGAAAGAAATTATATTGGTTGGCGTCGAATCCTTATGCTACTCCCGCAGATAGTGCTCGAGTTATTACTGCTGATGATCCTTTGTGGAATCCGAACAAAAAACCTGTAGTTGATACTCTCGTTACTGTAGGTTTTGATGGTGATGCGGGTTTATATGAGTTCCTGCCAGCGTATAATCCTCTCGAAAGTAATAACGATGCGATTGCAGCTCAATACACTGCCTACCAGAATTCAGACGATATCATGGCAGCATCCACACGTTTCCAAAAGAGAGGCGTGGATGATGACGGTGATGGACTCATTGACGAGGATTTTCCTGGTTATACATTCCCCTTCAGACCCGGCAGTGAATTACCTGCACAGTTCTCAAGTTTCAGTGGAATGTATCTTTCCCAACTTACTCAGTTTCAAGTTAGCCAAATAACGAAAGGAAACAACATCGATATATGGTTTCCTCTTGGATTCATGGATTTGAAAGAAATTGGAACAAATACTGATTACAACTTTACAACGCCATATGATGATGATAATGACCATCTTGTTGATGAAGATGGTGCGCCAGTTTCAGAACAGGACTTTGATTCATACTATTATGATTTTAGTCCATTTGGAACTGCCGGAGATCGTGATTTTGGAAGAGATGCTGCTTCGAATAAGCATGTTCCCTTGAATGTCATGGTCAGACAGATGAGTTATCAGTGGAGTTATGAATACATCAAGAACTTATGTTATGTTGAATTCGATATTACCAATTTCAATCCTCTTGATACTTTATATGACTGCGCAATGGGTATATACATGGACTGCGATTGCGGCCCACAAACCTGGAATGGTGACCAGCGTTCACTGGATGATGTATCAGGTTACGTACGTGGTAAAGGTTATGAATTTGCTTATACCCGTGATGCAGATGGTGACGGTGGTTTAACAACTGGTTATGTTGGTTCCCGTGTCTGTACACCTAATCCAGATGAACTTCAATTTGCTTGTTGGTATTGGAAAAGAGGAGATGGACCTGACGATGGCGATGCAACACAATTAGCACCGCTGTACAGTCCCAAGAAAACAGCAAATGAGAAATACTGGTTATTGGTAAATCATAATCCGAATACAAATAAGTATACTTCACTTCGTCCAGACCAGGATGGAGCATATGAACAACCAACTCCTTCAGATACCCGTTATCTCTTTGCGTTCTATGGTGATCAGCACGGATACGATGCACCTACTGCGAATTCATGGAATCTGAAACCAGGTAACACGATGAAGATTGTTATCGCAGTATTCCCCGGCACAGATCTCGAATCCCTGAAAGCTTCAGCCAACTGGGCAGCATTGATTTATGGGGAAGCACAGACATTAGCAACAGTGGTATTACCTGATACATACCCACATTACAGTCCACCAGAACCTCCGGCAATTCCCAAAATGGCTGCGTTTATTGCTGATAATGGTAATAGAATCGATGTATATTGGGATAACCGGTCAGAATTTTCAACTGATTCAAAAACAGTTACAAATGCAGTTACTGGTTGGCAGTCAACAACTCCAACACATCCAGGTATTGATAGTGATCAGTTATATGTTGATTGGTCTCAATTCCCGGATGAATTCAAACCCGGTCATGATATACCCGGAATTGATTATCCGAATGTAAATGCAATTGTAAATCCCTATACTTCTTATAGATTACGCCATGACTTCCAAGGGTACACACTTTGGGGACGTTCAGGTAGCGGTTCTCAAGAAGATTGGGAAATGAAGGAAAAATGGGATAAAAAAGATACTTGGCGTGATTGGACAGACTATCAAGTCAATCTTGGAAATCCCGTTTATGCCGATTTTGGTGGTTATACAGGAATTGAGAAGGGACTTCCTAATTTGACAATTGCCACAGAAGCAGATACAATGTTCTACAAGTATGATGTTAATTATATGTTCAAGAAGGTTGTCGTTGGCGATACGCTATATGGAAAGCCTCTTTATAATCCTAACGTAGAATGGTCCACTGAACTTCAATCAGCTGCTGACGCCATGGCTTCGAACCCGGCATATCCTACGAAAGAGGAAAAGATTCAACAGGCGCTGCTATTTAGGAATCCTAATGTACCTGTTGATATATATACCGAACTTTATGATGATGCGCTTATTCCCTTGTTGAGTCACGGTGGACAGACGAGTTTACCTCTTCCGCAATTTGGGGATACAACAGGTAAGCTTGAAAAGCTTCGTCAAACTCGTTTAGCTCGTCGTTATTACAACTCTGCGATCCTATACCCGCCCAAGGGTTTGGAATATTATGTTGCCGTAACAGCATATGACAGAGGTATACCGAAGCAGGATCTGAATTACCTTGAAACAGGTCGAGATACAGACGCAAATATGAAAGTCTTTTTCCCGGGTCCTGTTGCAAAGGAAAAGATGAACAACATATACGTAGTTCCGAACCCTTACCTCGGATTGAGTAAATTTGACGGAAGAAGAGAAAATGATACGAAGGGTGATAAGAGCAAACGGATATGGTTCGTGAATATTCCAGAGCACTGTAAGATTCGTATCTATACCCTTGCGGGTGATTTAGTCGATGAAATAAACCATGATGGCGCTTATAATGAAGATGTCATCACGGTCAGTAAAGCCGCATCCCTTGGTATCACTGCAAGTGGTATCCATTCATGGGATCTCTTGTCGAAACATAACCAAATAACAGCTAGCGGTATTTATCTTTTCTCTGTGGAAAATAAGGAAAACGGGAAAATAAAGACCGGTAAGTTTGTATTACTTAAATAAGGAGGAACTGTGAAAAAGATCATCCTAATTTTAACCATGGTTGTTCTTGCAGCAGCTCCTGTTTTTCTGCAAGCTGGTATCTTCCCCAAAACAGGCACAGCCTCCCTGCAGTTTCTAAAACTTGGAATAGATGCCCGTGCAACAGGTATGGGTGAAGCCTATACTGCTGTAACGAATGACATCTCGTCCGTATATTGGAATCCGGCTGGTTTAGCTCTCATACCTCAACAGCAGGCATTTTTCTCGCATACAAGTTGGCCCAGTGATATTATGCATGACTTTGTTGCAGCATCTTATTCAACGGGTGTATCAGCGTATGCAGTAAGTGCTTCCGTATTACATATGGCTCCAATGAATGTTAATGGAGAAGATGAATTCGGTCCAACCGGTGAAAAATTCAATTATGCGGATATGGCATTTGGTTTTACTTATGCAAGTGCATTTACCGATAAGTTTGCTTTCGGTTTTACCGGAAAGTACTTGCGGGAAGCAACAGCAGGCTATGCTATAAACAGCTATTCAGTTGATTTAGGCTCATTGTATAATACCAAATGGAAAAACCTTACCATTGGTATGTCTCTCCGTAACTTTGGACCTGATGTTAAATACACCATTGACAATGATGGAGATGGAAAGACTGATGAAGATCCTGTAGATTTGCTTGATAATGATGGAGATGGTCTTATTGATGAAGATCCTGCTGAATTATCAGCGAAAATACCCATGAATTTCTCGATGGGTGTCAGTGCTGATCTTTATCGTACAGATACAGATGCCTGGATCATTTCAGCCCAACTTGATAACTGCATAGATAGACAGGAAACTTGGAATATTGGAACTGAGTACAAATATGGTTCCTTATTTGCACGTGCCGGATATCAAGTGAATTATGATACGTATGGCCCAAGTTTTGGTTTAGGTTGGGAATTAGCTACCAGAATAGCAGTTTTCGACATTGATTATGCATACACAGACATGGGTTATTTAGGAGATGATTTCTTCGGTAATGCCCATCGTGTATCATTAAAGATGAAATTCTAAACAATGAAAACTAAGTAACGGAAACATAGGTTTCGGTTTTACTTATTATACAAGGAGGAAAGATGAAGCGTTTGATTATTTTGCTTTCATTGCTTGCTTTAGTATTTGGCTGTCTGTCAGCCCAGGAAATGAAAGCCGTTACAAAATCAAAAATAGCCATTCAATTAAAACCGGCTTCTATTCAGCCGATTACTCGTGATGTTCCTGAATATCAATTTTTTACAACCCCAACCGCTCTTCTCACAACATACTGGGATTATATGGTTGGTGGATATTCATCACCTGCCGTTCGCGTACAAAGCAGCACAGCCGGTGACGGTGTATATTTAACTTACATGGGTCAGCGTACTGCATCTGGACAAAGACGTGTATTTTACACTTATGTTCAGCATGACGGGACTGTTGAAGTGAACAATGAAATCACTTCTACCCAAGTAAAAGAAGGCTACAGTTCCATGGATTTAGATCGTCTGAGCGGGAAACCCATCTTTGCATGGCATGTTGATGCTGATCCTAGTGATACACAACTTGAAGTTGATGTTGCATGGGATGCATTTTTAGAAGGTATTCCCGGCTTGATCAGTGATCCAACGATTGCAATCAATAATCCTACTGCGCTTGCAACAAATTCTACTTCCGACAATGAATTCATATGGCCGAATGTTCAGATTGGACCTTCACCTATTGCTGATCATCGTCGCGTATATGTATCAGCCACGAATTCAGTAAGTCATACTGTTGGAACCCCCAATCCTTCAGAAAACCAAGTGATTGCTTATGCTGATTTTACTCCAGCCATGCTCGAGAATGGCGAAGCATTAACCTGGTCATATACATCAATTCCTACTTTGGATGCATGGAATGTGGATCAAAACGCATGGCGTCGTCCGTTCTATGCTAACTTTGTTGGCGATGACGGAAAATACTATATTGCTGGTCATCATGTTGCTTATGATGCATCTGTAACATATTCTCTTGGAGAGCCATATGTTGATGTTTTCGTAAACAGCAATTATGGCGTTGGCGAATGGGCACAGTATTCTATGAATCCTGACACCCAGATTACAAATCCAGTTGACCCATTGACCGGTGCTGGTTACTTTACAGATTCCACTACGGGTGAAGCTTATGATCACCTGAATTATGCAATTGATGAAGGCGGTCACACCAATCTGCAAATGGATTCCTATCACAAGCTTCATTTCCCATTAGTCACAGCATTATCAACTCCTGATAGCTTGTACTGGTATCCTCTCACATCCGATGTAAAAGATGTGGTTTTTGACACTCAGAACAATACATTTGTAGTGTGTGATTTATATCCGAAAGACATCAATCCCAATGATGGAACTCCTTCCGTTCCTTGGAATCTTGATGGAAACGGCCCTCAATTTACAACTGTTGATGATGGTATCAATCCACCATATAACGTACTTCAATTTGTTCAGACATGGCCCTATCAGTATTGGGATAATACCGCAGTTGATTCTGCAATGAGATTCCATTATAATTGGTTCCATATGTCTCAGATGAATGAACACGATCAAATGGTTGCCGTTTGGGCTGATTGTACCAGATCATATTTATATAATACTTATGCATCAACTTATCCGGAACTTTCCACTTATCAGAATGTACCGGAAGTTTACATTTCCATTTATCCTGTAATCGATCCTAATCATACCGATGCGGGTTTACAATGGAGTGAACCAATTTCTCTGAATTCAGTCGAGACACCTCAATTGACTCAGAACAACAATCCGATGGTACCTGAATGGGTATATCCTGGTGATTATGTTGAATATATCAGCACTGATGAAAATGGTTACAGAACCGGTAGAGTTCACCTGATGTTCTTAGATGACAACTCTTGGGGCGCTGCTTCCATTAGTCCTGCTGTCGGTCAGGCTGACGGTGGTCGTATCATGTATGCTTCTCTTGATATCAAGTGGCCTCCAGTTGTTGGAATCAACGATCCGGTTGCGCCAAATTATTCCATGCTGAAGCAGAATTTCCCAAATCCATTCAACCCAAGTACCACTATTTCCTTCAATCTGCCGAAAGCATCAGATGTTACCCTGAATGTTTATAATGTTAAGGGTCAACTCGTGAAGACCTTAGTGAAGGGTTCAACACCAGCCGGTAATCATACGATTAACTGGAATGGCACCAATAGCAATAACGAAGGCGTTGGCTCCGGTATTTATTTCTATACTTTAAAGACTGGAAATCATACCGAAACCAGAAAGATGATGTTGGTTAAATAACCATATCAAGCCCTTGAATATTAAGGCGGCTGTTTATCAGCCGCCTTTTCTTATTTGCATGAATATTGACAAATATGACCAGCATGTAAAATGACGTTAATGAATCAATAAGGAGTATTTCATGGACCGTGTTTACCTGAATGGATCAGATTTAACCTTTGAACAAATCTGGAGCATAGCTTATCAGATGACTGAAGTATCCTTGACCGATGAGGCAGCTCAGAATGTGAAAGTATGCAGAGAATATGTGGATCGCATTATCAGGGAAGGCAGAGTGGTCTATGGATTAACGACTGGTTTCGGGAAATTCAGCACAATAAGTATTCCTGCTGATCAGATCGACGAATTACAGGAAAATCTTATACTGAGTCATGCAACGGGTGTTGGTCCCTTCCTTTCCATCTCTGAAACCCGGGCAATTCTTCTGCTTCGAATCAATGTTCTTGCACGTGGACATTCAGGGATCAGGCTCGAAACACTTCAGGCATTGATCGATATGCTGAATAAAGGTGTCCATCCCTGTATCCCCGAGAAAGGTTCAGTGGGTGCAAGTGGTGACTTAGCTCCTCTTTCCCATCTTGCTCTTGTTTTATTGGGGAAGGGAAAGGCTTACTTTCATGATGAACTGCTGGATGGTGCTGAAGCGATGAATCGTGCCGGTATCAAACCAGTAAAACTCATGGCAAAGGAAGGTCTTGCGCTGAATAATGGTACGCAGGTCATGACAGCTGTAGGGATTTTAACACTCATTCGTGCTTACAATCTGGTAAAGGTGGCTGATATCTGCGCTGCTTTCAGTTTAGATGCTATGAAAGGCACTCCTGCAGCATACGATCCCCTTATTCACGGGCTGCGTCCGCATTCAGGACAATTAACCTCAGCAGATAATTTATTCCGCCTGATACAGGGCAGCAGGATACGTGAATCACACTTGACCTGCAGCAATGTTCAGGATCCATATAGTCTCAGATGTACACCACAGGTTCATGGTGCTGTTCGGGAAGCACTTGATTATGTAAAGAAAGTTCTCTCTGTGGAAATGAATTCAGTAACGGATAATCCGTTGATTTTTCCGAGAGAGGAACGAGTCATATCCGGAGGGAATTTTCATGGCGAACCGGTAGCCATTGCCTTAGACACACTCGGGATTGCAGTTTCTGAATTGGCAAATATCTCGGAACGAAGAATGGAACAAATATTCAACCCTGCCTTGAACAGAGGATTGAAACCATTCCTTGCTCCCAGACCAGGGGTCGATTCAGGATTTATGATCGCACAGCTCACTGCTGCCTCGTTAGTATCCGAGAACAAGGTTTTAGCTCATCCGGCTTCTGTTGATTCCATCCCCACTTCCGCTAACCAGGAAGATCATGTCAGCATGGGAACCATATCCGCCATGAAAGCCAGGACAATCATCAATAATGTTGCCTATGTCTTGGGTATCGAATTAATGTCAGGTTGTCAGGCTCTTGATGAAAGAGAAATGCAGAGCTCTGATGTAATTGAAGAAGTGAAGGCAAAAATCCGTTCAATAGTCCCTCATTTGGATAAGGATCGTATTCTTTACGATGATATCCAAAAAATGAAAGATCTAATTGATTCCACTACTCTACCTGATCTGGTCTCCAAGATTATTCCATTGAATTGACCTGACATCAAGTAAAAGGACTTAATTACATGAAAAGATACCGGGTTCTGCTTTTCCTGGTTCTGTTACCCCTGCTTCTCCTGAATGGATGTGTGTATTATAATACACTTTACAATGCAAAGAAACTTTTTAAATCGGCATATTCCAGACCACTTGTTGGTGATAAGGCAAGTCCGCAATCAATTGATGAATATACCAAGGCAATGAAAAAATGTGGGTATATTCTCACAGAATATAAAAATAGCAAATACTGTGACCAGGCATTATTCATTCTTGCACAATGCATGTATTATAAAGGAAACGCCGATCTTCAGACATATGAAAAATGCCAGGAATTCCTGAAATTCTATCCGAATTCAAAACTCACTCCCGAAGTCACTCTCTTCAAAACGAGTGTCCTGCATGATATGAAAAAAGATGAAGAAGCGATTTCCACCCTAACAGAATTTTTACAAAATCCCTTATTCAAGAAGTATTATCCACAAGCCTATATACAATTATCCATTATCAGTATGGATAATGAAGCATATGCCCAGGCAGTGTACTACTTACAAAAGATCATAGATAATTATCCCCATTCTAAAGAGTACAAGATTGCATTTTTCCAATTGGGATATGCTTATCATCTAGAAAAAAGATACAGCCAGTCTAACCAGGTATTCCAGCGTCTGCTTAAGTCCAGGTTGGAAAAATCTATCAAGCTCGATGCAAGGTACTATATTGCACTGAATGAATATAATCTGAAAAATTACAAGAAAGTAGAAACTGAGATCAAACCTTTATTAAAAATAGAGAACAGACTGGATATAATACCCAAGATCAAATTGCTCATGGCTCGAAACCTCTTGGGATTAAATCAATACACGAAAGCGGTAGCTCTCTATAATGAAATTATTAAGAGCAATCCTCGAACCCAATACTCAGCTGAAGCGAATTACTATCTTGGTGAGTTCTATCTTCAATATGAGCACGATTATGAAAAATCCATCACATTCTATAACAACGTAAAAATTGAACTGCCCACTTCACCATTTGTTGATGATGCCATTTCGAAAAGCGCGATAGCAAGTCAGATCATTCTTTATAATAAAAAGGACAGCAAACTGGCAATTGCCGATATGGTAAATCAACAGCTGAAACTGGCTGAATATTATCTCCATAATATGAATCTTCCTGATTCGGCATTATCTGTATATCGCGGTATTGAGAAACATCGGTATGAGATCAAATCCGAACTGGATTCTTTGCAACTGAAACTCTCAATAATGGAATCCGATACAATTGAGGTTGATACACTTCATACTGTTGTTTCAGACTCACTTCTTAATGAATCTGCCAAAACAGATACCAGTACCGTAGTGAAAACCCAAGTCCCAACAAATGAAACTAAACAGGTTTCTTCGAATCAGGATTCACACCAGCAGAAACATGAACAACATGGTTCTCAGAAAAAGGAATCGGCAATTCCAGTAAAGACAGAAGGCAGAGACAGTACGAATACCCAAGTGAAAAGCGATAGCTTGAATATCCCAGTGCATAAGGCAGAGCCTACACACAAGGAGCTCAAGGCAAGGGAGAGGCAACTTCTGGCAGATTTAATGGAATACGATACCGAATATGCTCCATTAGCATTATTTGACCAGATTTGGATTTATAAGTACAGTTTACCTGATTCTATGAATATGATGGCTGTTTATCAGCACATGCAAAACGAATATCCACTGAACCAATACACGCATGCAGCCGGTATGCTGATACAGGGAAAAGAAGTGGTTGTGACCACTGACCAGGAAATAGAGAATGAAGAGCAGTATAAACAGGCAATGAGCATCTACAGTACTTCTCCCGATTCAGCCAAGACCATTCTGAAATCACTCACCGAATTGAAAGGTTCTCCCTTTGGGGATAAAGCCAAATATTCATTAGGATATATATATTGGTTCAATGAACATGATTCTACAGATGCCAAACCATACTTTGATGATCTTCTGAAGAAGGATATCAACAGTGACTACAGCAAGTTCATTATTCAGTTCTATACGGGAAAGAACTTTGTCTTTACTGACCTCATTCCCAGTTTCAAGGCTCTGGAAGAAAAAGAGAAGAGGGATAGAGCTGAAAAGATATTAAAAGAGAAGATGCTGAAGGAACTGAATCAACCTGTCACAAATCCGCAGCCAAGAGATTCGTTAAAAACATATTCTCTCCCTGTTAAACATGATAATCCCGATACTCTGAAACGTGAAGTTCCAACTGTAGAAGATCAGGTCAAACAGGATTTGCTGAATAAAGAACAGGAAATCGTGAAGGATGTGGTCAATCTACCGCAACCATTTGATCAATACAGACCATATGATCTCTATAAACCCTTTATCATAAAGACACAATGAAATTATGAGATTCGGAACCATCTTTCATCAGCAAAACGTATATCTGAAGATCATTCTTCTCCTGTTGGGTGTCGTACTCTCGACAGTTGTCCATTTTGCCTCTTTCCTGCTGATGTTCGGATTGACTATTCTTTATCTCATTCCCGGTTATCGGATATTTTTCATGTGGGGGAAGATCATTCTGCGTATACTTCCCTTCCTCATTTCCTATTTCATCTTTGCCATGCTAGTGGATGTTCCTTTTCCCGTGCAGTTGAACTTTGCATGCCGGGTACTGTACCTGCTTCTTCTATCGCTGTATTTGCTCAAGACCACCACACTTTATAAATTGGTGGAAGACAGCGGTTCTCTGAAACACTCAAAGTTCTTTCGCCCCATGCTCTACTTTTTCGTTGCCACCATGCAATTTATCCCCATCTTTACGAAGGAAAACACGCACATCATACAGAAATTCAAGAGTGGCGGAAAGATCTCCCTCAGCAAATCTGTGGATATTCTCGTTGAATCCTTTATGTGTGCCTGGGACAAGATTCCCCTGATCGAAGAGAAGACAAGACATCGCCTGGAAATGGAATACCCCCATCCCATTCTTTTTACTTGGTCAAACCTGTTTCTGTATTTCATGATCACGCTTTATATTCTCACCGCTGCCTTGTAGGTTCCATGCAAAGATTCCTGATGAAGATATCCTATGACGGCATGGCATTCCATGGCTGGCAGAAACAGCACAATGCAAACTCAGTTCAGCAAACCATGGAAGCAGTCTTTGAAGACATAGCGAAAGAACCGATTGATATTGTATGTGCCGGACGTACGGATACGGGTGTTCATGCAGAATCGCAATATGCTCATTTTGATTTCCCTGTGAATATGACAGGAGAACAGATACGCCTCGCTTCTAATGTAAGATTGCCCCATAGTATACGCGTCTTATCCGTAATGTCTGTTTCCAGCGATTTTCACGCACGCTACGATGCGTTTGAGCGTGGATATACATATCACCTTGCCAAAGTATTAACCCCCTTCAATCGCAATTTTTCGGGCTTTATTCGTTATCGTAGGATGGATACGGATAAAATGCAGGAAGCCATACCTTATTTTTTGGGTTCTCATGACTATTCTTCCTTCGGGCGTCCCAATCCCGAAATACCGAATCGTGTCTGCAATGTGAAGGAACTGACCATAGAAGAGACAGCGGATGAGTTCATTTTCAATATCACGGCAGACCGCTTCCTGCATAACATGGTACGCCGTATCGTCGGACTTCTCATCAATATCGGGACAACGAATATGAAGCCCGAGATCGTGAAAACACTTCTCGATCAGCGCAATCCCAACCAGCAGCTCATCATGACAGCTCCCCCACAGGGACTGTACCTGGTGAAGGTGGGATACCCGGAGCAGAAATTAAGAATTAAGAGTTAAGAAGTAAGAATTATGAATTGCTGAAGGAAACAGGAATTAGGAAATAGGAAATAGTACAGACAGTTCATTAAGTTGTCATCCTTGCGAATGCGAGGATCTATGAATTTTAGAAATTGTATAGAAACGTACATATAGAAGATGCCAGGTTACAGGGAGTAGGGGTCCGCGTCAGCAGACCCATTTCAAAGTTGATGTAGGGATAGACCCATGTGCCTATCCTTTAAACCATGCAATGGTGAAACATAATAGCCCATAGCGTGAGCTATGGGTAGCAGCAATAATAAAGAATGAACCCCTTGTGGGTGTCACCCTATCGCCATAATTCTACAACCAAGGAGCTCTTATGAAAGTCCTCATGATAAACGGCAGTCCCCATGAAAAAGGCTGTGTATTCACCGCTCTCAGCGAAGTGGCGGGACAATTGAACAAACAGGGCATTGATACTAATATTATCCACATTGGTAATAAACCAATCCGTGGCTGTACCGCCTGTTATGCATGCATAGAAACAGGATTCTGCGTATTCAAGGACGATCCTGTGAATGAATGCATTGAACTCATGAGACAAGCGGATGGTCTTGTTGTGGGTTCTCCCGTCTATTATGCTGCGCCAAACGGCTCTCTCTGCTCTTTTCTCGATCGTGTGTTCTTTTTGAAATCAGCAAAATATAAATTGAAACCTGCAGCAGCCATTGTGAACTGCCGTCGTGGCGGTGCCAGTGCTGCCTTCGACAGATTGAACAAGTATTTCACAATTTCAGGTATGCCTGTCGTTTCTTCCCAATATTGGAATTCTACTCACGGCACCACACCAGAGGAAGTAATGCAGGACTTGGAAGGCATGCAGACCATGCGCACCCTGGGAAACAACATGGCTTGGCTTCTCAAGTGCATCGAAGCAGGAAAGGACAAGATCCCTCATCCTGAAGTTGAACCAAGACAGAGTACGAGTTTTATCCGATGAAGGTAGGAGCATGAAATATATTATTCCAATCATAATCATGCTTCTTTTATCTACCGTTATCAGTGCTTATGAAAACGTAATGTATTGGGGTTCATATAGTAAAGATCTCTACAATTATAAAATTAACCCTTCTGTGGAAACACGAACATTACTGATAAAATCAATCAAGAATGTCATTAATACTTCAATTATGTATGAAAAGAAAGTACCTCCCGGGATGTATCTGGAATTAGCTTTGCTGACAAAACAGATGAAACCCAAGAAGGATGTTCAACCCTTTTTGGACAAAGAATTGGAAATCTATCCCGAGTCAGCAAAATTGGTGAAATTTGTTAAGCTGGACATGCTTGGTATGAAATCTCAGAGCTCTGTGAAATTATCACCAGATGCAAAACAACAAGGTGTAATAATGGCATTGTATCCGATTAATGAGAGCTTTTATACAGAAATCGATGACCCTTTTTGGTGCACAATGGCTGAAGTGGTTAATTCCAGAGGGTATTATATAATCCCGGGATTGATAAGTGATAAAATAATGAAAAATGAAAGCATGCGAGACTTAACCCAGGTGGATTCTACGGAATATTCGATATTAAAGTCCAAATACAATATTGATACAATAGTTTATACACATATTTGGGAATGGTTTCACAAAAAGGGTTATTTTGCAGGTAAATTAAGCGCAGATGTTGAATATGGTATGATATCTACTTCCACAGCAGATACAATATGGTCGTTCCGTGGTTCAACTGATCCTGAACCCAGTGTGACAAAGAAAATATGGTCATTAATTTACTGTGTGGATCCTGATGTTGTAAATATGGTTGCCAACTCTCTTTTTTTATTAAATTCTAATGGTGCATCCAAGGATGATGATGATATTGCAAGTGAATTGGGAAAAGCTCTTTTTGTGACTTCACCGGAAGGACCTTATTACCCATACGGAAATAAGGTAAAAAAGAAGAATAAAAAAGAGTAGGGATTCATATGAATGATACAAATTTATCCTCTGCTGTCTATCGCTATCTTGATTCTATTATTCTCGGAAACAGGCTCAACCAGAATGAACTGAATTCCCTTTTGAATTTTATCAGCAACAGACAAGGGAAGGGGATCCATTATCGTAATCTCTACGAGATTTCTGATGATGAATGGTACAACCCAATCTATTCATATACAGGCGAAAAGCTTACCACAAAGGCAAGCAAGATGCATATCCTGGGTGAATATGCCAGCTTTGTTCTGCATCATGCGAAGACAACGGATAAGGAACTCATTCAAATTCGGGATAACACTTCCAGTGAATTCCTGGATATGATCATCGACCCCAAAACCTTTACCGGCAGGTTCTGCTGCAAGCGCTGTACAGTTGCCCTGTGGCTGCATCTTTCACAACTGAATACTCCCCAGGCAAATCAATATATGAAAGTAGGTTTGAAATGGTTGAAGTCAGAACGTACAGGAACAGGCAGGTGGAATCAATTTCCATTCTTCGATACAGTCCTGTCTCTTCATTTCATGAATACTGCGGAAGCAAGGGAAGAACTGGTGTATGCATTACCTGCTTTGCATAAAGCAGTAAAAACAATAGATAATGAATTTGACAAACGAAAGCACGGAATCATTAAACTGCTAATGAATTGAGGTTTTTTAAAAGGGAATAGGAGTATTCATGAATAGACCGAAAGTTGTCCTTTATGTCTGTGCATCAGTGGATGGCAGAATCACATTAGGCTCAAATTCCACCATGTTTGATTCTTTCAGGAACCCGGGACTATATGATATGCTTTGCACAAGGGAAGAATGGAAGAGCTTTTCTGAAACAATCATTGATCTCTATAAACCGGATATGTTTCTGGAAGGCAGCAATATGGTGGTGGCAGAAAACCAGGAATTGGCAGAACTTTCCCATTATGATGGAGATTTGGATCAACTTTATGAGGATTATTTGCCGGATGATATCGTGAACCGTGCCGGACGGAAAACCTGGACTTCGGTTGTCGATGGACGGGGGAGATTCCGAAATGGTTACACTGCCGAATGTGATGATCCCGAGACTTATATGGTTCATCTAACTACGGAAACTGCCCCGCCTGATTACCTGGCGTTTTTACGCAGTCGGCATATCCCATATCTGCTGGAGGGAAAAAACCGAGTCGATCTTCCGAGGATGTTCGATAAAGTAAAAAGCAAACTCAAAGTGGAAACAATTGCTACAAGTTCCGGTGGTCGTCTCAGTGGTGCTTTGATTCGAGCTTCTCTGCTGGATGAGATCAATATATTGTTGAGTCCGATCGTGATTGGCGGATTTTCGATTCCCACCCTATTTTCGTCCCCTGAATTGAACTGGCCTACGATCATTCCAAACAAACTCCATCTTATCGAGATGAAGAATTTCATGAACGACAAATTATGGCTACGATACAGTGTTCTGTATTGAACAATTATCGTTTTTTCGAAAAGTAGTAAATGTCTATTACGTCTTTACAAACCGGACCGTACCTCCACGGTTCTAATATTTTTGAGACTCCGACTGTAGGGTGGAATCATTATCTTATCAATATTACTGATTTTTTCGATTGTTGCATAAGACTTATCCTGGATGATGAGATCCCATTGCCTTTTTTGTCCTTTATATCTCCCCTTGTGGATAAATGTGATCTCACAATGGATGGTATCACCTATTGCCCAAGGCGTATCAAAAGCTCCCAAATCAATATAAGCGATTGCATAGCTATCAATCTTGCAGAGGTTGATCTTAGTGAAATCATCCTTTAATATAGACAATGTATCGCTTGAATTTGTTTTTATGGCAGTGAAGTTATAGTTAATATTGCGTAATCCGGATGAATTTGAAATATATATAATCGGTAAATTAAACAGAGGACTGACCACCTGCTGATAGTAATGCCTTTGTGGAAATCCGAAAATATTACTCACGAAATATATCATGCAACAGAATACGAATATCTTTTTCATACAACCTCCACATAAATACTCTCATATATCAATTGCATATTAATAATTGTTCTATGTCAATTTATTATTAATTTCATCATTCTTATAAACAGACACCGTAAACTGCAAATGCAGTGGACTGTGCCAAGTGGGGATAAGGCTTTAAGGGGTGGAGAGTTATAGCAGATATGTTTTAGACTGTGTCACAGTCCGATTTGGACTGTTTTGGCATCATTTAGGACACGAAAACTGCAAATTTGGAATTGTTCTGGACTGGTTTTGGATATTGCAGTTATTCAATGAGTTAAGTGCAAATCAGAAAACTCGCAGTTGAAGCATGACGGGGCCGATCAGCCCAACGGTGTCAGTCTGATCTGAGTCTATAATAAGAACGGAAAAGTCTGAATTGAATGGAAGCAGTAAAATCTGACCTCTCTGGTAATCGATCTGAACCTTCTTAAGCGTGATCCCATCAGGGGTTCGCACTGCACAGACCTTATTTTTTACATCGTCCCAGAGGGGATGATTCTTCACAATTACGATGTCTGTATTCGAAATCACAGGTTCCATGCTATTGCCGTTTACTCTGAAAACATAGTAGTCATCCGGGCTTCCGTGCAACATAGCTCTCGGTATTTCAATGTGTTGCGAAAACTCATAATCTTCCGGCACCGGCATGGGTGTTCCGGCGGAAATTTCCGCAGCGACGGGCATGATTACTGTTCTCTGCAAAATCTGCTCTGTGAAAGGCTTTAGAGTGTTTTGGGCATTGAGCAGTTGGAGCTTCTTCTTGGTCTTGGCAGTCATGAGCGATGGATCACTGCTATCGAGATACATGCTTCCTTCACCCTTAAGCAACCAATTGATATTGATACTCAGGTCGGCTAATCTGACCATAAATTCGGGTTCAGGGTATCTTTCATTATGAATATAGCGGATGATTGTGTTACGGGCAACGCCAAATTTTTCAGCAAACTGATACTGCTTTAAACCCATTGCTATCATTATCATTTCGAGTCTGTCGCCTATAGTTCCTGACTTCATAATTACCTCTATGGTTACACAAGCTTCTTGACAGTTACCAATCGGTTACTATCATTGTGCACGTATGCAATGAAAATAGCCCATATAGATGTGTCAATGAATTTGTAAAAAGTGAAATTCTCTGCCGGATTATTCCGGCGGGACTGAGCAGTTGCAGATAGAT
>Ga0116171_10000138_pt1 | contig 74120 bp, 64 predicted proteins | sample AD_JPNHW2_MetaG_FD_89798 | JGI IMG/M metagenome (GOLD analysis project Ga0116171, IMG submission 89798) | Active sludge microbial communities of municipal wastewater-treating anaerobic digesters from Japan - AD_JPNHW2_MetaG | ecosystem: Engineered > Bioreactor > Anaerobic > Digestate | place...
CACCCCGGTTGCAGAGTATTCTTCATATACTTTAAGAAGATTAGCCTGTGATACACCTGTAATACCGGAAACTTTATCAATGCTGTATCTTGAATAGTGTTTTCTGAGAAGCTGCATTACGCAGTTGGGATTTTTAAGAGACGGGTCTCTTTTAATCACACCATTCTCATCCTTGTCAAACTGCCAGCTTGTTTTGTCGTAGATTCTTGTTTTAGGATTGTATCCCGAGAAAACGCCGTTGTTGAAAGAAAAAGCCGGGTTTACCAGGTAAGATGCGTTGGTGTAATCACTAACGTATTCTTTAAAGTATTTTTCTTTTGTAAGTATGTAGTTTATCATACCGCCCATAAAAGCGATGTCTGTTCCTGACCGAAGCGGAACATGATAATCTGACCTTGCTGATGTTCTTGAGAATTTGGGGTCAACATGTATGATTTTTGCCCCTCTCTCTGTTTTTGCCCTGAGTACCCATTTGAAGCTTATGGGGTGGTGTTCTGCTGCGTTACTTCCGATTATGAGACAGCAGTCGGTATTTTTAATATCTATCCAACTTTGTGTCATTGCACCGCGTCCGAATGATTCCGCCAAACTGGCGACAGATGGACTGTGTCAAATCCGGGCCTGGTGGTCAATGTAGACAACGCCCAGTGCGCGCTGTGCCTGGACAACAACGGATGCCTCTTCGTTGCTCATCTGGGATGATCCCATGTGGAACATTGTTTCAAGACGGTTAACAACCTTCCCCTCGGCATTTTTTTCTAAAAAAGACTTGTCGCGTGTCTCTTTGATTTTTTTTGCGAGTTTATCGATCATCCAGCTGTAGCTTTTTTCTTCCCACTTGTCGCTGAACGGCGCCCTGTACAGGGGTTTTAGTAACCTGTGGGTGCTGTTGACCATTGAGTTCATTGTTGCACCCTTGGCGCAGAGAGCTCCTTCACTTACAGGATATCCCGGATCACCTTCTGTGCTTACAACTTCTCCGCCTTTAACGTGTGCTATAAAATGACAGCTCACTGCGCAAAAAGGACATATTGAAGTAACTTCTTTTGCCCCTTTTGTTTTAAGTTTTTTAGCGTAAGATTCTGTTACCAGATAACTTACCCCAAGACCGCCGAGTGCTATTGCCCCGGCTCCGGCTCCCGCCACCTTTAATAAATCCCGGCGTGTTACCTTCATCTCATCCTCCTGGAATTTTATCTTTTTGAAACGGCTGTTATTTTTAGGATATATACCAGTGGAATAAAATATATAAACCGCCTGGTAATGTATTCTTTCTCTGATTTTAACATGTCATATCTGACATATCGATGTCAAATATATAATTGCGTTATTATAAAAAAAGGAATATGTTTTTTTTAGCATATGGCTATGTTTAGCATATTATTTGAGCTTCTGTGGAGTGGCGCATTTTCGCAGAGGTATAAAGTAAAACATGCTGTTATTTTCAGCAGTGCAGACCTGCATGCGAAAGTAAATACCTGCTTCCCGGGCCTCTGTGCCTCCATTTCGGAATTCCCGGGTTGTTTTTATTGCAAATAAAGAGCTTCGGGGAAAACTATTGACAAAAATGCCGGTCCGCTTCAAAGATCAGTTATGATTGAAGCCTTTGATAATAAAAAGCCGGACTTCAGGAGCATTCTAAAAAAAGCCGGGAGATACATATTAATCTTTCATGCAGTATTCATCCTGTCTATTGCAGTTTCTGCCATACTGTACATTTTCATTGACCCGCCGTTTACCAGTCTGCAGGTTTACAGGTATATCTTTAACGGTTACAGTACCAAAAAGCACCATGATATAAGTTTAGGTTCTATCCCCAGGAGATACCAGAGACTTGTAATTTATACCGAGGATCCCAGGTTCTACAGGCACTTTGGTGTGGACCCTGGCGCGGTTGAAAGCGCTGTCAGGGTTAACCTGAGGTACGGGAAAAAAATTTCAGGGGCCAGTACTATTACCCAGCAGCTTACACGGACCCTTTTCCTCTTTCCGGACAAGCTGTACGTGCGGAAGTACCTTGAAACAATAGCGGCCCTGACCATTGACCTTGTCATGCCCAAGAAGAGGATCCTGGAGCTTTACTTTAATTACGCTGAATGGGGCCGCGGGATTTACGGTATACAGAGCGCATCATACTACTACTACGGACTTCCGCTGAATAAACTGACAGATGACCAGGTCATACGGCTCATCACCCTGCTGCCGTCACCGTGCAGGTACTCACCCGATACTTTTGAGAAGAGGAAAAGGCTTCTCACCAGGTACAATAACCTTAATGAAACTATGGCAGGCATGAATACTGCAAAGTAGGGGATTGGAACAAGCCTGAACCGTCAAATCCGTTTTATGAAGTTTTAAGTTTAATGAATGAACCGGTTTCTGTGTAGAAGCAGGTCTTTGTATATATTTCAGTCAATAAATTTCCCCGAAGCCATTACGAAGCCATCCCGAAGCTATCCCGAAGGAATCTTTATGACAGAATTCAGCGGTTACCCGGCAGGAGGGTGAAGGCAGAACAGGTTCAGCAGGGAGGAGTAGCGTCCTGAATTATAGATTCAAGCACCATGCGCCACACATGTTTCCATGCGCCTGTGAAGTAATGGTCTTTTGCCTCGCTGATTGTCTCGACCCTGATGCCTGATTTTTCTGCAAGTGAATTCGTAAGGTCCATGGGATACCAGCGGTCCTCCAGCGGCAGCATGATAGAAGTTTTTTCTGCGAGGAGTTCAAGGTCGCGGAATGTGTTGTAGCCTTCAATGAAGAGTTTCTGCATAAGGGTGCCCACCGGAATTTTAACAGATATCCTGTCAAACTTCTCCCTGTATTCCTGCTGATGCCATACTTCCGGTTTCATCCACTCATCGTTCTCAAGTATGGGGAGCATAAGGTCTCTGCCGGTTGATAAAGCAGAGATGAGAAGATTGGCCTCGGACTGCCTGCCCTGATCATACAGGTACCTGTACGATCCTATACTGTCCAGTACAGGTGAGACCAGGATGTACCTGTGCGCGGGCCTGTACGTGGTGCCATGCCTGAGCACGCAGCTTGCGCCTGCGCTGTGGCCCAGCATCCAGACCGGTGTATCCTGAAGTTTTAGCGAGTCCAGGTATGCCTGCAGGTCGGATATGCTTTGCTCAACATCGAACTGTCCGCCCGACCGGCCATGCCCCCGTGGATTGAACTGCACTGTGGAAATGCCTGAGCTGTTAAAATCCTTTACGGGAAGCCTGTACATGGCGGTGCTGCCGATCATGCAGGGCCACACAACGAGAACGGCCCTGTGATGCGGTACAAGGTCTGTTTTTATGTCGATTAAAGTGCCGTCTGGTGCTGTAAACATGGAAACTCCGGGGATAATGTGATCGTCCGATTCCACCAGGGAATCTGCCCCTGTCAAGGGGATTTTAAGGGAGCCGTCGTTCAGTGGTCAGCTTTATTTTATATGTGCACACAAGGGAACATCCAGATTGTAATTTATAGAGGTTCCCTTATATAATCATTGACATTTAATAAAATAATTATATGTTATTTCATATTATCACAATATAAAGAGAACAGGGTGATTTTTGAATTTACAAAACATGCTTCCGAGGTAATAAGCGAACGGGGAATTCCTGTTGAGTTCGTTGAACGGGTAATATCCGGACCGGAATTAACACTACAGGATGCGGGTGATCCGGACCTGGTTCATTATTTATCAAAGATAGAGGAGCATGACGGCAGGGTGCTCAGAGTTATTATTAATATTAACAGCAGCCCGGCGCGTATTGTAACAGCATATTTTGACAGATCAATGAGGGGCAGATTATGAAGATTAAAGTTGATGAAAAGGCCGACGCCTTATACATAAGAATAGATGATTCGAAGATTATTGAATCAGAAGAGGTAACGCCGGGAGTTATAATTGATTTTAACGGCAACAACCAGGTTGTCGGTGTTGAGATACTCAATCTTTCAAAACGATCATCTTCAGTCAATTTCCATTCAATACAGTATGAGATTGCGTGAAATTTTTATCGATATTATACCTTCACAATCGAACAAACAGAAGACACAGGCTAAACGTATTACAGCCATAATAGACAATGAACTACTGGAATTTGCTGTTAAAATTAAAAAGAGAATAATTGACTCTTTATAATCTACACTTGCTGTTGTTGTAAACACAACCTCTATGCTCCACTTTAACGATGCTACAGAATTTAAATGCCAAAGGCAAAACAAAAATATTGGACGGTAAAAAAATCATATTATTGTCGGGAACACGCGGCAGGCGTCTTTCAAGGGGATTTTGCGGATTTGATACATTTGAACTGTGAGCTAAAATCTGAAAGTACTCTGAAAGTACTTTGAGAGTAATCGGTGTATAATGGGGTTATACTCTGAAAGCAGGGGATCAGGGTATGTACTCGTGTAGAGCGTATGGATTATTCTGTTGACTGCAGGTATTGGTGTCTGTATATGTCTGAATCGCAAGCCGTTAAACAGGAGTATGAGTCTCTCGCAAAGACGCGGAGGCGCAAAGGTTAAAAAGATTATGAAGATCAAAGTTGATGAAAAGGCCGAGGGTGTTATTGTTGATTTTTATGATGCCGCCCGAAATATAAACTGGAGCCGCATATTTGTATAATAATTCATTAACTCCCCTCATCCTTTACCAGGACGATGACATTATAGTTCTGAACAAGCCTGCGGGCATGCTCTCTCTGGATGATGACAGCGGCCGCACTTCCCTGTACGCGATGGTGAAAGATTACCTGCGCGGGGATGCGGCGGTAGATGAATATGTTTACTGTGCTGCCATGCACCGCATTGACAGGCCGGTGTCAGGTGTAATGCTTTTTGCGAAAAATCCCGCTGCAGCCAGGCCCCTTTCCATCGACATGAAGCAGAGGAAGATACGGAAATTCTATTGTGCGCTGGTTAACCCCGCGCCGGGAACTGCATGTCCTGATGAGTGGAGCCTGCTCCGGCAATATATAGTGCGCAGGCGTGCCAGGGCGTACATGGCCGCAGGGGATGAACCGCGGGCTAAAGCGGTTGCGCTCAGGTACAGGGTTATGGTTTCCGATGGTGAATGCGGCCTGGTTCTTGTGGAACTCATAACAGGAAAACGCCACCAGATACGGTTCCAGCTTTCATCAATCGGCATGCCCATAACAGGTGACAGGTTTTACGGATCGGGGGAGACGCTGCAGGATGGAATAATCTGCCTGCATGCGCATTATCTCATGTTTACACATCCGGTTACAGGCAAGCCCATGACTGTAACAGCCCCGCTTCCGCCGCACATTGCCGGGGTGACAGGGACTCCGCCGGGTATAAGCGACTACCTGGGCTATTAACGTTCACTTTATTTTTTCCCGTATCCATGCGGGATCTCTTCTGCAGTCAAGTATTGCATAGATATGAATTGAGTCATCTTTTACAGTATAAAATATTGCGAATGGAAATCTTGCTGTGAGCATACGATTATATTTTTCAAAAAATACAGGATGAATGCCTGCATATATTCTTAGTGATTCAATGTCTGAAAAAATTGAATCGAGGAAGTAGGAGCCCAGGCCTTCTGACTGTTTTTCGTAAAACCAGTACCCATCTGTCAGGTCGCGACTTGCAGATTCAAGAATTAAAATTTTCATTGAATAGAATCTATTATTTTCTTACGGGCTTTGTCCCATTCAACAAAGCGGTCCTTGCCGGATTTTAGTGCATTTTCTCTCTCATCCAGAAGATGTTTATGCCATTCCGGTGATGGGATGCTTTCGGCATTTTTACGAAGATCATCCCAGATGACTTCCATTGCTTTAATTTTTTCTTCAACAGACATTTTATCCAGCGGGATTGTAGCTTCCATGAATTGTTCCTAAAATATATTTGAATGTATATTAAAAAAATATCTAGATATAATCAAGTTATTTTTGCAGTCAAAATTCTTGACACCATAAACATTGTATATATATTGTATATACAGGAGGCCGGTGTATATGATTAAAAAGATGGTCCAGCACGGAAACAGTTCAGCCCTTATTATTGACAAACCGATCATGGAACTCCTTCATATTGATGATGATACGCCGCTTGAAATATCAACAGACGGTATCAATATCATTATCTCGCCTGTGAATGATACAGACAGAATGAAGAGGCTTGATAAATCCCTTGATAAAATTAATAAAAAACACCAGGCAACTCTGAGGAAGCTTGCTGAATGAATAGGGAGGAAGTTGAATTTCTGACACTGGCCGAGGTGGTCGAAATTCATAAGAACCAGGTTGAATTATATGGAGGTGATCCTTTAATAAGGGATTTTAACCTCCTTAATTCTGCCATATATTTTCCGCAGTCAACCTTTGACGGCCATCTTCTCCATGGGGATATTTACGGGATGGCGGCATCGTACATATACCATATATGTCAGAACCATCCATTTCTTGACGGGAATAAGCGCACGGCTCTTGTGTGCGGGCTGATTTTTCTTGATATGAACGGAATTGAAATTGATGACCCCCCGGGTCTTTTGTATAGAATGATGATGAAAGTGGCATCGGGCAGATGTCCAAAAAACGAGATTGCAGAAACATTAAAAAGACTGGCGGAAACAGTGTAATTATTTTAATGGCAGACAGATGATAAACCTGAACAACATAGAAAGAATCCCCGTTGTTCTCCCTGAAAAGGAGATACTGGCCAGGCTAAAGTACAACATCCACAAGACAGAGATGGATGAGGCGACGCGCAGCCGCATACTCGGTATAATGAACAGGGGATTTGCCGTATGCGAACCCAGGGGTGTATGGACCAGGATAGAGATTGAAGAGGCCAGGGACGGCTCTGTCCTTTTTGCCGGCGGATACTCCATCGCGAGCAGGTCTGTGGCTGATCTGCTCAGGGACAGCAGTGCTGCGGTGCTCATGGCTGTAACCGTGGGCCCGGCGATCGTTGAGCTTGCATCTTCGGCTGTGAATTCAGGCGACGGGGCGTCAGCCCTTGTTTATGACGCAGTGGGAAGTGAAACTGCAGAGGCCGCGATCGACTGGCTTAACATGTACATTGCACAGCAGGTGAAGAGGCGCGGCGAGAACCTTACCCGCATGAGATTCTCGGCAGGTTACGGGGATTTTATGCTTGAAAACCAGAAGCTTTTTTTTGAAGTGTTACATCTTGAAAAACTTGGAGTTTCAATCACCGACAGGTATATTTTTATACCTGAAAAGACAGTGACCGCTATAGCAGGGATAGAGGCCCCCTGACCCCCGGATTGGGCAAAGCGATAAACGGACTGCAGTCATTTATAGTGACTGTCTGATGAATTTGGAAAATGTCATTCCCGCGAAGGCGGGAATCTAACGGACATTGAATGTATTGAGAAAAAGAATTGATTCCGGCACGCGGCCGGAATGTATTATTATTTGGACCTGCTGAGTCTTTTAGACGGTAATTCATTATTAAATAAAAGCTTCTTTTTGCCTCCTCCGGGGGGCAGGGGGCTGGATGCAGAGAGGTGCAACATGGATAGAAAAGATTTCAGGGAGCTGGTTAACAACGGGCTGCTCATACTTGACGGCGCTACAGGCACCGAGCTTGCCAAACGGGGAATGCCCGCGGGCGTCTGCCCGGAGCTCTGGTGCATCGAAAACCCCGCTGCTGTAAGGGACCTGCAGGCAAAGTACCTCGATGCCGGAAGCGACATCATATACACTCCGACGTTCGGCGGCAACAGGTGCAAGCTCGGGGAGTTCGGGCTTGGCGACCGGCTGCACGAGATCAATTCATCCCTTGCAAAAATTTCTAAAGAGTCCGCGGGCAAGCGTCTTGTATTCGGCGATATCGCGCCCACGGGGAGGTTCGTGGAGCCTTTTGGCGACATGAGGTTTGATGAGGCTGTCGCGGTTTTTGCCGAACAGGCAAAGGCCCTTCTTGACGGCGGGGTTGACGGATTTGTGATCGAGACAATGATGGACATACAGGAGGCCCGCGCCGCGCTCATTGCAGTACGTGAACTCTGCGGACTCCCTGTAATGGTAAGCATGACATACGAAAAGCACGGGCGTACCCTGAACGGGACAGACCCGCTCTCTGCGCTTGTGACACTGCAGTCGCTGGGCGCCGATGCTGTGGGTTGCAACTGCTCAACCGGCCCGGCTGACATGATAAAAATCATAAAAGAGATAAAGGAATACGCCCGCGTACCGCTCCTGGCAAAACCGAATGCCGGTATGCCAAGGCTGAAGGACGGTGCCACTGTATTTGACATGAACGGAGGCGAGTTCGCCTCCTTTGCACAGGAGTTCATCGACTCGGGTGTTAACCTGCTGGGCGGATGCTGCGGAACAACACCGGACCACATTGCGCGTACTGCAGAGAACGGCAGGTGGCACAAGACGCACGCGTCATCTGCTGTGGGTAAAAGTATACTCTCATCGCCGCGTTCGAGCGCAGTGATAGGTAAGGGCAGTCCATTTGCTGTTATAGGGGAGCGGATTAATCCCACAGGGAAAAAGGCGCTGCAGGCTGAACTGCGTGAAGGCAGGACAGGCATGGTGCAGGAATTTGCCATGGAACAGCAGGTGAAGGGAGCAGCAATCCTTGACGTGAACATGGGGCTCTCGGGCATAAACGAGAAAGAGATGATGATAAAGTCTGTTTCGCTGCTCTCAAGGGTGAACGACCTCCCGCTCTGCATAGACTCAACGAGCCCTGAAGTTGTCGAGGCCGCACTGCGCATATACCCCGGCCGCGCCATAGTCAATTCCATATCAGCAGAGAAGGAGCGCATCGAGAAGACCCTCCCCATCGCTGCCAGGTACGGCGCCATGTTCATACTGCTGCCCCTTGACGATGACGGCATTCCCGCCACTGTTGACGGACGCCGGGACGTGGTGCGCCGCGTGATGCATGAAGCGGAAAAGTACGGCTGCACAGCTGATGACATGGTAGTGGACGGACTTGTGATGACAGTGAGTTCCGACAGCGGGGCCGGCCTGGCAACGCTCGAACTTGTTGAGTGGTGCACAAGGGAGGTCGGGGTGAATACCGTATGCGGACTCTCGAACGTCTCCTTCGGGCTGCCGGGACGGGAATGGATCAACAGCGCGTTTCTTGCCATGCTCATGTCGCGGGGGCTCACCATGGCAATCGCCAATCCCGGTTCCGAAACGCTGATGAACATGGTCTATTCCTGCGACGCGCTTGCAGCCAGGGATAAAAACCTGGGCAGGTTCGTGGCAAGGTTCTCGGGGCAGCAGGAATCATCCGCAGCGAAGACCGGGGATCTGCCGCCTGAAAAACTTGTATTTGAATCCGTACTCCGCGGATGGGATGACCGTATCGCGGATAACATAAAGAAAGCCCTTGATGCGGGGATTGAACCGAAGCGGCTTGTTGACGAGTACCTGATCCCCGCGATTACACTTGTGGGCGACAAGTACGAGAAAAAGGAATACTTCCTGCCGCAGCTGATCATGAGCGCTGACACCATGCGTAAGGGATTTGCGGTGCTTGAACCGCTGCTCACTGTTAAAGAGGGCGCCGAAAAGAGCGCGAAGGTTGTGATAGCGACTGTGAAGGGGGACATCCACGATATAGGGAAGAACATTGTGGCGCTCATGCTGCGCAACTACGGGTTTGACGTGTACGATCTTGGCAAGGATGTGCCTGCCGGGGTTATCATTGACAGGGCAGTTGAGGTTGGGGCTGACATCGTGGCGCTCTCCGCGCTTATGACCACTACAATGACCGAGATGCGCACTGTTGTTGATTACGCTAAAGAGCGCGGGGTAAAGGTTAAGTTCATGGTGGGCGGAGCGGTTGTGGATCAGGAGTACGCTGACGGGATCGGTGCAGTTTACTCTCGCGATGCCATGGAGGCAGTCAAGCTTGCAATGAAGCTGACAGGGAAGTAGTAGTTAAGCTTCTTGCCCTCATCCGCCCTCCGGGCACACGTTCTCAGGATGAGGTTGATGCCGGCCAGTCACAGGAAGTGACAAAAAAGGCCGGCCTTCTCCCGGGTTTAGCACATGAACATGGTTTCTGCATGAATTTGCACAAATCCGAATATTATTATGAGATGAACAGGGAGAAGGGATTTCCTGAACTGTTTTAAGTTTTATCCCTTCTATCTGAATAAAAAACAAAAAGTTCAGGTTGAACCTCTCCCGCCAAAGACGGGAGAGGTCGCGCGAGCGCCAGCAATGCGCGGGTGAGGGCAGGCACGTTAATCCCTGCAGGCGTCAGGGAACCGTAATCCTCAAAGTCTTATCCACCGTCTCCTGCAGTATATCCTTTATGTCAACAGCTTCATATGACATCGTGTAATCCGCAACAGGTTTAAGCCTTATCAGTTTGCCGTCAGGGAGCTTGATCCTGTACCTTGATATCTCCTTCTCCAGCGATTTCCTGACCTTTTCAGCTTCATCACGGTCTGCAGTGTCCATGATCAGGATGATCCTGTAATCCGCAATGAACAGTTCAAACCTGTCCGCTGTTGCCTTTTTCGCTGCGGGGAAGAGTATCTTCATCATGGCCTTCTTCTGGTCAGTATCAATATCCCTGCTGCCGAAAACGTCCGCAGCCATAAGGCAGAATCCTGTCCCGTGTTTAATCGTGGAATACACATGTTCGCCAAGTTTTGTCTTCAGGTGTGACGCGCTGAAAAAACCGGTCTCCGCATCTATGATTACGTTGTCTGTTATAATAAATTCCTGTATTGTAAGTGTGACATTGTTCAGCTCATTCTGAATGGAGGCGATGTCAAGGGATGACGAGGATTCCGCGAAAGTAACCTCAACCATGCCGTTAAGGTATTCGTTATGAAAAAGCGGTATCCTTATTCCGCTGCCGTTATCTGTTATGTGTATTCCCGGTTTTGCGGATTCTACAAGCCCGGCAATCAGTATGCTTTCAAATACGGGGGCGTCAACGCGCAGGAATGTCTTTCCCCTGAGTTCGTATGATTTGGAGAGGCGCTCATCTGTGCGCCTGATGTAAAGGGCGACTGTTTCCGGTGACAGCTCCCTGTATATTTTTTTAAAGAGATCATATGCGCCCCTGTCCAGGCGCTGCGCAACAGGGAGTGACCCGGAGTTTATTTTTTCAGTACCTGCTGCGGGCATATGCGGCATCTTTGTGTATTTTGATGCGAAGAGTTCCGATTCATCAATCCCCATCGCTTTTTCGTTTTCATAAGTTCCGGTTTTACCAGCGCCGCCTGCCGGAGCCGCATCCTTCCTGTGGTATTTAACCACCGGAGCCTTGATGTTCCCCGGGTCCTGGATATTGCCTATGCCTGGACTTTTTTTACTGCTGCCGGCAACGGAAACAAGCCCGGTGAGCATCACGCAGCCTGCGATCACCAGAACAAGTTCCAGCACGATCCGTATGACAAGGGCTTTGCCCGGCCTGAACACATAAACAGAGATAAATTTTACAGCGTCCGTGTTGAACGAGCAGACGTAAAACCTGCCGGTACCGCTTCCTGTTTCAGTGAATGTCTTTACACCGGTTTTCTCACCCGCATCCCCCTGTATGCTGCCGGTTTTGATGCTCTGGAGCAGCCTGTCCAGCAGTACGCCTGAATTGATCAGCGAGTCATTTTTAACTATCTGCTTAACATTGCCGTAAAAGTCCGCGGTTGCTATTGCAGCGATTGATGAATCACGCTCTTTCAGTTCATTGTATAGTTTGATGAGTGATTCATCGGTTATTCCGGGCCTGATTTTAGCAGCAGCAGGTTTCAGCGCTGCTGCCTTTTCGGAGGTTGAGGTTATGTAGGCTTTTTCTATACGCGGCCAGCGCAGGTGATAGTAGAGTGTAACAGAGAGTGCAAGGAGCAGAAGAAAAATTGCAGTATATTTAAGTCCGCGTTTCATGGTTATATTTCCTTGTAAATGTTGTTTATGACTTCAGCTGGTGTCCGGGTTGGCCGCTTGTCATTGCGAATTCAGTGAAGCAATCTGTCTATGGAAGAAGCAGTGCGGTGAAAAATTACCGGTTTTTGCATGGACAGACTGCCGCGGCATTACATGCCTCGCAGTGACAACCCTGTTTTAACCACTATCGTCATAATTACTATATCGGATTTACCGGATAACTGCACATAACAAAAAAAGCCCGCACAATGCGGACCTTTTTTATTCTGCAGCAATAAATTATCAGAACTGGAGCCTGATAGTGCTCACATCAACCAGCGGATGGTCATCCAGCTTTTTCCTGAAGTCCAGGATCGCCCTGAATTCACCTGATGCTGTACCCTCTGCTGTGAAGATATAATCGTGGTCAGGCGCGTATAGTTCAATGCCCTTCGCGGATTCATGAATCTCTTCCGTGGGTTTGTAGTCCCTGATTTTTATACCTGCAGGGGAAGGGGCCAGTATACTCTTTATCTCTGTCCCGTATTTTTTTGCGTATGCCTTTGCCTTGAAAGTAAATGCGGCTGATTTGATCTCCATGGCGGATTTTGTGCATTCCGGTCTTATAAGTTTCAGGTCTGTTCTTTTTGCCGCCATTTTCTGAAGAAGCATATGGAAATCTTTTTCAAGAATTACATGGTGCAGCCGTGACCTGAGCGCGCCCCATTCGATAATAGCTTCGGCGAAAGTTTCGGTTTCAATCCCGACCCTTCTGCTGAACCAGTACTCCCATTTTTTACCGCTTGCCAGCATGAATCCTTCAAGCATGCCGGCGATTGTCTCGTATCTGCCTTCGAAAACAAGTTCGTAATATTTTTTCTTTACCATTATTTTTCTCCTGGATCAGTGTTAAAAGAAAACCAGTGTTACAAGTATAAAGAGCGGGATAAGGATTACCACCGAATACCTGAACATGTACCCGAAGAAGCTGGGCATGGGCACGCCGTTATCTTCTGCTATTGACTTGACCATGAAGTTCGGGGCGTTCCCTATGTAGGTGTTGGCGCCCATGAATACCGCTCCCGCACTGATCGCAACAAGTGTCTGTGCATGTGTTGTCATCAGGTCAGCTGCATTGCCCCCCGCAGTGTTGAAGAACACAAGGTAGGTCGGCGCGTTGTCAAGGAAACTCGACAGGCTCCCCGCAGCCCAGAAGAAGTGCGAATTTATGTATACCCCGTCCTTAATAACGCTGCTGACAATAGCGCCCATGGGACCGTCAGCACCGGCCTTGAGCATTGCAATAGGTGTAACCATGGTGATGAATATTGTGGCGAAGAGTTTTGCCACCTCCTTGATCGGTTCCCAGTTGAAGCCGTTTGCCTCCCTGATCGCGCTGTCGCTTATCTTTACAGAGACCAGTGTTATGGTGAGAAGAAGTCCTACCTGCAGTATTGAAGCCCATGGCACGGTCACGTAGTGAAGTGTAAACGCGTCTCCCAGGTTCATGCTTGATGCGATAACCGCAAGTGTCACGCAGGGGAGAAGTATGATGTTCGGTATGCCCGCGATGCTCAGCTTCACGCCATCAGCACTCGCAGCAGGCCTGTTCACTTCCCTGCTGTAATACCAGGAGTCAAGTATAAAGAATACAACAAGCAGTATGCCGATACAGAAAGACACCAGCGGAAGCATGCGTGTTACTGTCCAGAAGAAATCAACCCCTTTCAGGAAACCCAGGAAGAGTGGAGGATCGCCGAGCGGTGTAAGACCCCCGCCGATATTTGCCACAACGAATATTACAAAAACAACAACATGCACCTTGTTTTTTCTCCATTCGTTCGCCTTGAGTATGGGTCTTATTATAACCATTGCAGCGCCCGTAGTACCCATGAAACTTGCAAGTATGGCGCCTGTAAGTATCATGATAGTGTTGACTTTTGGTGAACCGATCAGTTCACCTTTAAGCTGTATCCCCCCTGCAACCGTAAAGAGCGCAAGCAGAAGCGTGATGAACGGGATAAATTCAAGCATGTAGACTTCAAGCAGGTAGAAAATTCCCGTGCTGATACCGAAATAGGCAGCAAATGCTATAAAAAACACAACTCCCCAGAACAGCGAAACCTTGCCGTAGTGGTGGTGCCAGAAATGCGGCAGCAGCAGCGGAAATAAAGCGATCGAGAGCAGTATTCCCACGAATGGAATAATCCAGAGGAGGCTCAGTTTTTTTGCGTCGATGTGGGGGGCGGCGTGTACCGTTGCAGCGGCGTTCGAATCAGCGGCAGCCTCTGCAGAATGAACGTTTCCGGTCTGTTCAGTTTTTACAGTGCTTCCATGCACTGTACCTGTTTCTGCGTAAACATTAAGTGAAAATGCGGCGGAGAGTATAAGAAAGGCCATTGCCGTAATTGAAATAAGGCTCTTTTTCATGGTATACCTCGTAATATATTTCAAGATATACTGATTAGAACAGGCAACGTCAAAAAAATTTTTACACAACAAATACCAGTGTGCGGCAGGCCGCGGTCTGCATGCACAGGTTTATGAAATGCGGTCCCGGCTAAATGACTGCGGCAGTTACCGCCCCTTTTTCAAAATCGACTTTTACATTGATATTTGATTTGGATAATACTTCCGCTTTGGGACATACTTTTTTTATAGCCTTGCACAATTGTGTTTTCTGGGCATTATTCAGCAGCCGGTTATTCGACAATACCCTGATGTCATCGTTTGACGGATCAGGCAGGTTTGCTACACTTATTGTATATGTCTTGTAATAGCTTGATACTTCATATTTCCAGAAGACCTTTTTATTAGCGCCCACCCAGTCTTTAATGGTTTTTGATAATGTGTTTTCCAATGCGTTTTTCATAATCTGACCTCCTTATAAATAACCCCGTTGCAAATTCCGGGTACCGGTAATCGTTTCGGTGCTAGTTGTACTTATCCCGGGCCGTGCATCTCTTATGTCCGTCCAGGATCTGGTTTATATATTTTAAGACCGAATTCAGGGATTCGAAAAATTCTGTTTTTTCTTTTCCTGAAAAATCTGACAATAATGACTCAAAATAGATATCCAGGTCATTTTTAATCAGCCTGGCAGCGCTGGTTCCCTTGCCTGTGAGAGACAGATGAATTTTCCTTCTGTCTTTTTCCGGGGAATTTTTTACCAGGAAGCCGTTTTTTACGAGATAATCAACAGAACGGGTAAAGGAACTTTTTTCTAAACTGGTCATCAGGCTTATTTCAGACATTGATTTTTCAGTGTTTTCATAAACAAACATGAGGATTTTGGTCTGTGTTTTATTGATATCAAGTTTCAGCTCTGATATATCATGTTCGTGTAAAACCTTCTTTATGAACTGCGGAAAAACTTTTATACTGTCGTGAAACATGCTCTCCCCGGGATTTATCATTTACAGGTACAATAGTTGTATTTACAACCAAAATAATTCATGGCCGGGCAGAGTCAAGTAATAAATGCCTGAAATGGCGCCTTGGGCGATTATTCGTGGCGGATCGGGCTGGATTGTGTGTTTATACGGTGTGCAGACTGTACAGGAGCGGTTCCGGGGAGTTCTATCGGGTTAAACATGCCCTTAGTTGCCTGGATTCGCCTGGAGGCTCATGGGGGCTTTAGAACCGGTATCGTGGAATAAATTATTACTGTAAATAAAAAAGCCCTGAAAAAATCAGGGCTTTTATGAGCGGGTGGCGGGAATCGAACCCGTGTGGTTAGCTTGGAAGGCTAAAGTTCTACCATTGAACTACACCCGCTTGAAACTGAAATGTAATAAATATTTTTGCATGGTTTGAGTCAACTAAAAAAATTATTATCAGGGAGATTAAAGGGCTCTGACCCCGGATTCCCCGGAATTACGGAATCGGCTCCTGTCCTGTTTTAGATTCCCGCCTTCGCGGGAATGACATGCCTCTTCCCCCGCGTCTTTGCATCCTGGCATAAACATTCTTTTAATCCTTTCTCTGTGAACTCTGTGCCTCTGTGGCAAAATCTTTTGTTAAGTTTAGGGCTCTGACCCTCTCCAAAGGCGCGAAATTCATTTATCGTACCTTCTTTTGAAAAAGTTTAGGCTCTGGCCCTGTTTTTTTGTTAAAATGCGGTTTATTTGTTGACATTAGGCATTAATTGGTGAATTATGGGGTAAAGTGGTGATTAAAAGGGTTGAACCGCTTCAGGATAGGTAAAATTAATGTTCATGGGTGAATATTCCCCCGCTCTTGACGACAAGGGGAGGGTGGCAATTCCTGTAAAACTGCGCAAGGCTTTCGGTGAGGAGAACCTTATCGAAAAGCTTGTGGTCACCCATGGTTTTGATAAATGCCTCATGGCCTTCAGGGAGAGCGACTGGACAGATTTTGTTGAAAAAAAGCTCATGCAGCTCCCACAGTCCGATCCCAAAAACCGCATGGCTGTGCGTTTCCTTGTGGGGGGCGCAAGTGAATGCGAACTCGATAAACAGGGGAGGATGATAATCCCCGCCTACCTGCTTAAATATGCTGATATTAAGACTGATGTGATAATCCTGGGGCTCTCGGATAAAATCGAGATCTGGTCAAAGGACCATTACGGCAATTACAAACCGGGCGGTGAGATTCTTGATCACTTTGCCGACGGCCTGGGATTTTAGAGGGCTCTGCCGGATGAAGCGACATAATCTTGAGATCGGGTCTCTTCATAATCCGGCATATATTCACAAGCCAATACTCTGGCGCGAAATTGTTGACATAACTGACGGTTCTTTGAAAAAGGGGACCGGGCATTTTGCGGACTGCACGCTTGGTGAAGGGGGGCATTCCGAGATCCTGCTTAAACTTTTTCCTGAAATTAAAATCACGGGATTCGAAAGGGACCCTGCGATTCTTGAAAGGGCAAAGGAGAGGCTTTCGCAGTTCGGGGACCGCATACGTTTTGTGAACAGCAACTTTTCTGATATTGATAAAGAATTCAGTGCCGCAAACAGGCCTGATTACATATTGTACGACTTTGGAATTTCATCGTGGCATTTTGAGTCGAGCGGACGGGGGTTCGCATTCGCACACGATGAACCGCTCGACATGAGCCTTGACGGAACCGGGCCGGATGCGCGCGACGTGATCAACACATACCCGGAGAGGGAGCTTAACCGTATATTTAAAGTTTACGGTGAGGAGAAGTGGGCCGCGAGGATTGCCCTTGTGATCTGCGAGAGGAGAGCGCTGGCGCCGATTAAGACAACGGGGCAGCTGGCCTCGATCGTCATGGCCGCTATCCCGAAGAAGTTCCATGTTAAAAACATTCACCCCGCAACAAGGGTCTTCCAGGCCCTGCGGATCGAGGTGAACAGGGAGCTTGAGGCAATTGAGAAGGGGCTCACTGCGGGTTTCAATGTGCTGGCCGGGGGCGGGGTGATGATGACGATGTCGTTCCATTCACTTGAAGACAGGATCGCCAAGAATTTTTTCCGGAGGATGAAGGACGGCTGCCTGTGCGGCAGGGAACCGCAGCACTGTTTATGCCACAATGGTTCCTTCGCGGAGGTTTTAACGAAGAAACCCGTTACTCCGCAGGATGACGAGCTTGCATGGAACAACAGGTCGCGCAGCGCAAAGCTCCGGGCGGTTACAAAGCTTAAGGATGTACCGGCAGCGGGTTTATGAAACATTTTGGAATCGTTTTTGTAATGAGCCTCTTTGTTATCCTGTACGTATGGCAGAACATCGAGATTATGAAAACGAAGATGGACTATAAGAAAGTAGTTAAGTCCGAGCATGCACTTGCTGAGAGGAATGCGAAGCTGAAGTTAGAACTGGAGAAACTGAGAAACTTCAGCAGAATCGAATCGAACGCCGGCAGGAGCGGTCTTTCAGGGATAAAGCCTTCGGACGTTATTGTTATTAAAGAGGAAACCGGTAAAGTTAAGGAAAATGATAAAGAAGGTAAGTGAACTTGTAAAGGAATCGGGCGGACTGGTCTGCCTTGCTGAAGGAGCTTGCGGTGACATCTCCGTGTCCTCGGTTGAATACGATTCACGGAAGGTGACCGAAGGTTCTCTCTTTATTGCTGTCGAGGGATTCGAGAGTGACGGGCACATGTATATTCAGTCTGCCGTTGATAAGGGCTGCAGGGTAATACTGGTTTCCGGCGGGAGGATCAGCGAGTGCAGGGAACAGGCGGATTCCGGGATAACCCTGCTCGTTTCAAATAACACGCGTAAGGCCCTTTCTGTTCTCTCCGCATCATTTTACGGCAACCCTTCACGGTCACTCCACGTGACAGGCGTAACCGGGACCAACGGCAAGACATCGATTACATATATAATGGAAACAATTTACGGCTCGCGGGGAATAAAATGCGGCGTAATAGGTACCGTGAACTACAGGTGGTCCGGGAAGGTGATCCCCGCACCGAACACGACCCCTGAATCGAAAGATATCCAGGAGCTGCTGAGACATATGCTCGACGACGGCGTGACCCATGTGATCATGGAGGTCTCGTCGCATGCGCTGGAACTGAACAGGGCTGACGATATAGAGTTCGATACCGTTATCTTTACAAACCTCACGGGCGATCACCTGGATTTTCATGGTAACATTGAGTCGTACTTCCAGGCCAAGAGGAAGATCTTTGCACTCCTGGCCCTGAGCAGTAAGCAGAAACGTACTGCTGTAATCAATATGGACGATGACTACATCAGGAGAATTTACGCCGAGCGGAGGATCTATCCTTACGACATGATCACATTCGGCATTGAACACGATGCCGCGTTAAAAGCTGATAAGAATTCCATCGAAGATAAAATCACAGGCGTCAGTTACAGGGCCGCGATGAACGGAAGCACTCTGGATATTTCACTGAAACTTGCGGGCCGCTTCCAGGTTTACAATTCCATGGCAGCGCTGGGTGCCGCTGTTGCGGCAGGCATATCGATGGAGGACGCGGTTAGCGGGATGTCATTGATCGAGGGTGTGCCGGGCAGGCTGCAGGTTGTTGACGCGGGGCTCGGATTCTACGCTGTAGTGGATTACGCGCACACAGGGGATGCTATCCTTAACCTGCTGCAGTCGGTTAATGAAATGCCGCACAACAGGATAATAACAGTATTCGGATGCGGCGGCGACAGGGACAGGACAAAACGTCCGGTCATGGGCGGAATTGCGGTTCAGAATTCCGACATCGCCATTGTAACAAGCGACAACCCCCGTACCGAGCAGCCTGATGCGATTATAAAAGATATACTTGAGGGCATTGACGGGAAAAGTTATAAGGTTGAACCAGACAGGGAGAAGGCAATCGCGCTTGCTGTAAGCCTGGCAGAGAAGGGCGACATCATTGTGCTGGCAGGCAAGGGGCACGAGGATTACCAGATCATAGGGAAGACAAAACGCCATTTTGATGACAGAGAGATGGCTTTAAAATATATGTCAGGAAGAAAGAATTGAAGGGGAACCTCTCCATAACATCGGGTGAAATCGCGGCTGTTACAGGCGGCAGGATTCTTTGCGGCGGCCGCGGGATCGCGGTCACTGATGTTACTACGGATTCCAGGGAACCTGCCGGGCTTTACATCCCGATTGTGGGTGAGAAGTTTGACGGCCACGACTTTATTGAGGAGCTGTGCAGATCCGGAAGCGTAAAATGCTGCATGACCATGAAGACCGGTTACGAGAAAATAGCGGAATCAACAGGGACGGGACTGATCTTATGCGACGATACACTGAAGGCGCTGGGTGCGCTTGGTAAACACCACAGGGACAGGTTCAGGCCGCTGATGGTTGGTGTTACCGGTACCAACGGCAAGACCACAACAAAAGAACTGATACATATTGTGCTGTCATCGGCTTACACTGCGCACAAAAATGTGAAGAACTACAACAACGAGATCGGCGTACCATTTACGCTCATGCAGATTGATGAGAATTTCAGCGCTGCGGTGATCGAGATGGGGATGAACCATACAGGTGAGATAGAGCGGCTGGCAATGATGGTTCAGCCCGATATAGGCGTAATTACGAGTATAGGCGCAGGGCACCTTGAGTTCCTGGGAAGCGTTGAGAACGTGGCATTTGCCAAGTGCGAGATCATGAACGGGATGAAGCCCGGTTCAACACTCATAGCGAACAGGGATACTGAATGTTTTCATATTATCGCGCGCCTGGCCGCGGAGCATGGACTTGGACTGGTTACATACGGGCTTAATCCTGAAGCGCAGATCAAACCGGATGGTTACACCCTCACTGAAGAGAGCACAACCGTGGTTTATAAAAAAGTTAAGGTAACTGTGCCGCTTTACGGTAAGCATAATATACACAATATTCTTGCGGCCCTTGCAGTTGCGGAAACAGCGGGGATAGACCTGGGCAAAGCTGCATCTGCGCTTTCATCATTTGAAAACATAGGCGGCAGGAGTGAAATTATTCACAGCGGCTATACTGTGATCAATGATACTTACAATTCAAACCCGCTCTCATCCCTGTATGCGCTGGAGTCCGTGTGCGATGTGTTCCCCGGCCGCAAAAGGTTTGCCGTGCTTGCAGACATGAAGGAGCTGGGCGAGTCCTCACCGCTCTACCACATGAAGGTGGGGGAGTTTGTGGCAGACAGGAAATTTGACGGTCTCTTTCTTTTCGGTGAAATGTCGCAGTATTATGCTGACGGCGCGCAGAGGGTCGGGATGAAGCCGGAGAGGATAAAGATATTCGGAAGCAAGGATGAGCTTTCGGGCCACCTGAAAAGTTTTCTTGCTGACGGTGACGTGCTTCTTGTCAAGGGTTCACGTTCAATGAAGATGGAAGATGTAGTGAACAGCATAGTGAAATGAGGTAAAGAGGATGTTCTACCATTTTGTTTTCCCGCTGAAGGGACATATAACGTACCTGAATATTTTTCAGTATATAACATTCAGGTCCGCGGCTGCCGCTGTTACCGCGCTGCTGCTGGTGTTAATATTCGGCGGACCTGTTATAAGGTGGCTTCAGCGCATCAAGTTCGGTGAGCAGATCAGGAACCTGGGGCCTGAAAGCCACAAGTCAAAGGCCGGCACCCCTACAATGGGCGGGATACTTTTTCTTGGTGCAGTTGTTGTCTCAATCATCCTGTGGGGGAACTTTTCAAACCATTATTTGGTGATACTCATAATCTCAACAGTACTCCTTGGCGCACTCGGTTTTATCGATGACTATATCAAGGCCGTGAAAAAAAGAAAGGACGGGGTGAATCCAAAAGGCAAACTTATCGTTCAGATCTGTGTTGCTGCTGTTGTATCTGCTGCCGTTTATTCCTTCCCTTCAAATTCCGGCGAGGCCACTACGCTGTATATCCCATTTATCAAGCGTGCCATAGCAGACCTGGGACTGGCCTGGATTTTATTTTCTGTATTTGTAATAATCAGCTACTCGAACGCCGTAAACCTCACTGACGGCCTTGACGGGCTTGCAGCAGGGACTGTTGGCATAGTAACCGCGACACTTGCAATCATGACATACCTTACGGGGAACGTGAAGATCACCGAGTACCTGGGCATACCCTACATAGCTCACGCTGCTGAACTCACTGTTTTTCTCTCGGCCCTTACTGGCGCGCTCATAGGGTTTCTCTGGTTCAACAGCAATCCAGCGAGCGTGTTCATGGGTGACACCGGGTCGCTGGCACTGGGCGGTGTAATCGGCATCGTATCAATAATGATTAAAAAGGAATTCTTCCTGGTTATAGTCGGGGGAATTTTTGTAATAGAGGCATTATCTGTTGTGATCCAGGTTGGATCGTTCAAGCTCCGGAAGAAGAGGGTGTTCAAGATGGCGCCGATCCACCACCACTTTGAACTGTCCGGGTGGCCGGAACAGAAGGTAGTCGCAAGGATGTGGATCATAGGGATCGTTCTTGCAATCATGGGGCTTGCCTCGCTGAAGATATTATAGGCCGGGATAGAAGATGGATACTTATAAAAAAGCGCTTGTTATAGGCCTCGGGTACAGGACAGGGCTTGCCACTGCAAATTTTCTTGCGGCGCGCGGAGTAGAGGTCACTGTAACCGATACTAAAAGCGCGGATCAACTTGCGGATATAACCGCAAAGCTGGAACCTTCAGTGAAGGTCATTGCCGGGAACCAGGAACCGTCAATACTCGATTCAGGTTTCGATGTTGTGGTCCTCAGCCCGGGAGTTCCCAAAAAGATACCGCTTGTGCGCGAGGCAGAGAGCCGCGGAATCCCGGTTATTGCCGAGATCGAGCTGGCGTACAGGAACATGAAGGGATACACCATAGGCATTACCGGCACTGACGGAAAGTCAACGACCACGAGCCTGACCGGGCATATTTTAGCTGAACTGGGATTCCACACGCTTGTAGGCGGCAACATCGGTATACCGCTTATCTCGCTTGCAGAACAGACGACCGACAAAACTGTTACCGTGATTGAACTCTCATCATTCATGCTTGAAACAATAGATACGTTCAAACCGGACGTGGCCGCGATACTCAACGTAACGCCCGACCACCTTGACAGGTACGACGGCATGGACGATTACTTCGCGGCAAAGAAAAGAATATTCATGAACCAGTCGGACGATGACTGGTTTGTCTACAACATGGACAGCGACATGCTCATGGCCTCGCGCGGGGAATACCCGGCACATACACGCTGTTTTTCCATTGATAACAACGAGGCTGACGCCTTCCTGGCCAACGGCCATATATACTGTGCAATGAAGGCTATTCATTTTCCTGTAATAATGCAGGAGACCATCCCGATACTGGGGATTCATAACGTGCAGAACGTCATGGCCTCGATCCTCATGGTGGTTGCTCTCCATGAAAAGATGGGAACATCTCCCCACCTTGACAGAATCGCGAACGCAATCCGGTCTTTCAAGGGGCTTGAGCACAGGATGGAATTTGCAGGGGAATTCATGGGACGCACATTCGTGAATGACTCAAAGGCCACTACGATCGGAGCCGTTCAGATGGCAGTGCTCAGCATGAAGGATAAGGGGGTGCTGATCATCGGCGGCCGCACAAAGGGTGACGACTATTCAAGGCTGCGCAGTGTTGTCCAGGATAAGGCCCGGGGGATTGTACTCATCGGTGAATCATCTGACATGTTTGCTGAAATCTTCAGCGGCATGAATTTTATAAAGGCAGTGAGCATGGAGGACGCCGTTGTAAAGGCCATGGGGATGTCGCATGAAGGGGACATGGTTCTCCTTTCACCGGCGTGTGCGTCTTTCGACATGTTTTCAAGTTACGACGAGCGCGGCAAGGTGTTCAAGGCATGCGTTAAAAAGCTGGCGGAGGGTGAACTATCCTGGACCTGAGCAATGTACTTGATACGAGGAGAAAGGGTGATCCTGACCTCCTCCTGTTTGTGGCAATCTTTGCATTGGCAGGGATAGGTATTGCCATGAGCTACAGCGCAAGCGCGGTCCTGGCCTACAGGGTTTACGGCGATTCATTTTATTTCCTTAAAAAGCAGGTGCTCTGGTTTGTCATAAGCCTGGGAGCTCTCCTGTTTATTCAGAACGTTGATTACAGGAATTATGTAAAGTACACAAAGGTAATGCTGCTTGTATCACTTGTACTGCTTGTCATGGTGCTCATTCCCGGTATCGGTACAGGTGCCAAGGGCTCGTCAAGGTGGCTGGTGCTTGGTCCCATGAGGATACAGCCGTCGGAATTCGTAAAACTTGCGGTGGTGATATACCTTGTAAAGATATACTCCGCTGACACAAGCGAGAGCCATGTCGTAAGGCTGCTCATACCCATGCTTGTCATCGCGGTGATTTTTATTCTGGTAATGCTGCAGCCCGATTTCGGTACGGCAATCGACCTGCTCTTTGTGTCGGTATTCATTATGTTCGTGTCCGGGTTCCCGCTGCTCTACATGATACTGCTTGGTGTTATAAGCATCCCGATGTTCTACCTGCTCATATACCAGGTAAGCTACAGGTGGGACAGGATCATTTCATACCTTGACCCCTGGAATGACAGGTACGGGCTGGGATACCATGTCATACAGTCCTTCACTGCTTTTAAAAAAGGGGGATTCATAGGTACAGGCCTCGGGTTCGGGACACAGAAGATTGCGCGTCTTCCCGAGCCGCATACAGATTTTATATTTGCAGTAATAGCCGAGGAGACCGGCCTCCTGGGAACCGTGGGCATAGCGCTTCTCTATTGCTTTGTATTCTGGCGCGGTGTGCAGATAGCGCTTGACGCACCCGATGATTTCGGCAGGCTGCTCGCGCTGGGCTTAAGCCTGCTAATTACGGTGCAGGCATTCATAAACATGGGAGTGGTTACAGGTTCGCTCCCCACAACAGGGATTCCTCTCCCGTTTATCAGCTACGGCGGGTCATCCCTTCTTTCATGTATGATAGCGGCAGGTATACTGCTTAACATATCAAGGTACAGGGATGCGGCGTACCGTGAAGTATCATTTGACGAGGTATGGAATAATGAGTAAAAATATACTTATAGTCGGCGGCGGTACTGGCGGGCACATCAGCCCCGGGCTTGCCCTTTTTGAAAAACTTTCAGAGGACGGGAGCATGAATCCCTTTTTCCTTACGGGAAAGAGCGACCTGCGCTTTTCGACTTTCGCTGAAATTGACAGCAGCAAGCTCTTTACGTATAATGCGCCTGCGCTCACAAGGAACCCTTTCAGGATCCCCATGTTCACCTTCAGGTTCCTCCGTGCTGTACTGCGCGTAAAACGAATAATCAGGAAAAAAAATATAGCCGCGGTTGTCGGAATGGGCGGGTACGTGTCAGCCCCGGCTCTTGCAGCTGCAAGGATAAGCGGTACGCCATATTTTCTTTGTGAACAGAACAGCGTACCGGGCAAGGTCACAACCATGTTCGAAAAAAAATGTCAGAAGGTATTTTCCACATTCGCCGAGTCTGCGGAGTATTTCAGGTTTCCTGAAAAGTTTGTCCACTGCGGGAATCCCATACGCAACAGCGTACTTGTTTCGGTAAGCAAAACCGAGGCAAAGAAGGCATTCCACCTTGGACACTGCAGCAAAATAATTCTTGTAATAGGCGGAAGCCAGGGGGCTGTTAAACTTAACGAACTCATGCTGGGCCTTAAAAATAAGTACGCCCATGAATTCAAGAATATAGGAATAATATGGAGTACCGGCGACCTTTCGTTTGAAGAGTACAAGACAAGGTCACAGAGCGAGCCTGATGCGGGATCGGTCTACATTTCGCCGTACATTAAACGTGTGGGCAAGGCGTACAGCGCATGCGATATCGCGATTTCAAGGTCAGGGGCCGGTGTCATGATGGAACTTGCCGCTGCGGGTGTACCCTCCATCCTCATACCTTATCCTTACGCGGCAATGGATCACCAGGATAAAAATGCCGATGCCTTTGTCAAGGCGGGCGCTGCAGTGAAGATAAGCGACAGCGACGCGGTGGCAGAGAAGGTGGCGCCTGTTCTTTTCGAACTGCTTTCTCACCCGCGCAGGATTAAGGACATGGCTGAGAACGCGAAGAAGGCGGCAATGACTGACGCTGCGGACGTAATTGTTAAAAACATAAAAGAAACATTGGCAGACAGGGGTTAGCGGAATTGTTCAGAAAATCTAAAAGAATGCATTTTATCGGGATCGGCGGTATAGGCATGAGCGGAATCGCCGAGATACTCATTAACCTGGGATACGAGGTGTCCGGTTCCGACCTCAAGTCATCGGAGCAGACAAAGAGGCTTGAGAGTATGGGGGCAACTGTCTACCAGGGGCACTTCCCGTCAAACATAAAGGACTACCACGTTGTGGTTACCTCAAGCGCCATTGACATGGCTAATCCAGAAATCATAGAGGCGCGCAAGAGGCGCATACCTATTATTCACAGGTCCGAGATGCTTGCGGAACTTGTGCGCCTTAAGCACGGCATAGGCATAGCCGGGACGCACGGGAAGACCACCACCTCATCAATGCTGGCGTCAGTACTCAGCGACGCCGGAATGAACCCCACGGCAATAATCGGCGGAAAGGTCTTCAACTTCGGATCAAACGCGCGCGCAGGTGAAGGGGAGTACATAGTGTTCGAAGCGGATGAGTCCGACGGGTCATTCCTGAAGCTTTTACCCAGCATAGCCATAGTGACTAATATAGACGCTGACCACCTTGACCATTACAAATACTTTGAAGGGCTCAAGGATGCGTTCCTGACATATATTAATAACATACCCTTTTACGGATACTCGGTCCTCTGCATTGACGACAACGTGGTGCGTGAACTGCTGCCGCGTGTTGACAGGCCGTTTTACACATACGGTTTCAGCAGCGACGCGGATTTTGCCGCACGTGATGTCTGTATGAAGGAGGGCATGACCTGTTTTACCTGCGATTACAGGGGCAAAGAGGTAGGGCAGTTCAGCCTTGCGCAGCTTGGGAACCATAACGTGAGCAATGCGCTTTCGGTGATTGCCGTTGCCAGTGAACTTGGCCTTCCCTATGAACAGATCAGGCAGGGCCTTGCCAATTTCCGCGGTGTGGGCCGCAGGCTTGAAAAGATCGGTGAGAAGAACGGCATAACAGTGATGGATGATTACGGTCACCATCCGACTGAAATCAGGGCAACACTTGCCGCGTTGAAGAACCTGGGAAGGCGCATAGTAGTTGTGTTCCAGCCCCACAGGTTCACGAGGACAGAACTGCTCTGGGATGAATTCGGGCAGTCATTTGCAAACGCCGACGTGGTTTTTTTAACCGAGATATATCCCGCAGGGGAGCAGCCGATTGAGGGTGTATCGACCGGGCTTATCTGCAGGGCAATGGAGAAACATGAAAACAGGAGCCCTGAACTTGTGAGCAGGTTCGAGGATATACCGGGAAGGGTTGTCCCGGTTCTTAAAGCAGGGGATATTGTGCTGACACTGGGTGCCGGCGACATATACAAGGCCGGGCCAATGATACTGGCGGAGATTAAATAGTTCATGACAAAAATGGGAACAACTGTCATACTCTTCGCAGCCGCGTTAATGATATGTGCTGTTCCCGCAAAAACGGAGATGGTTGCATTCCCTGGAAAGATCGAGTTCAGGGGCGCCATCAATGTATCGGGCCAGGAGATAGTACGCAGGGCAGGGATTAAAAGCCGGGGGAAAGGTTTTTCGGTGGATATGGACCTGCTGAAACAGGTGCTGGACAGTAATGAAATGATCAGCAGCTATAACATAGAGACCGCTAACGGAAACCTTGTGGTGACTGTAAAGGAGATATACCCTCTCTTCATTTTTTTTGTGGTTGATAAAGAGTTGAGTGTACCCGTACTTGTTGACGATAATATGAATGTGATAATATCCGGAAAGTTTTTTGAAACGGATATGCCGATAATAATTGTCAGGCGGCAGCAATTTGACCAGGGTCTTGCTAACATGGATATCGAGACCCTGCTTGTAAGCCTGAAGCAGCTGAAGGCCGTTGAAAAAGTTTTATGCGGCGAACTGCAGGAAATCGAAATCACAGGTGAAAATACTGTAAGGGTTTTACTCCGTAACAGGAGAACAAGGTTTACCATGTGGAACAGTATGTCCGGGTTCCAGCGGCTTAACAGGGCAGCGGCCCTGCTCGACCAGGCCGGCAGGTATCCTGATTCGATTGATCTCAGGGATGATTCGGTTTTAGTGAAGTAAAAGTGCGGGGGAATGGTGAATGGAAGACATTATAGTCGGGCTTGATATAGGAACTACAAAAACATGTGCCGTGATCGGTTTTCTTAACGAGAACAACCAGGTTGAGGTCGCGGGTGTGGGAGTTGCCCCCTCCACTGGAATGAAAAACGGAGTTATAGTCAATATAGACAATACAGCAGCATCAATTGTCAAGGCAATCGAGGATGCCGAGCTCATGGCCGGGTACGATGTGACCAGCGTTTACGTGGGGATCAGCGGCCAGCATATAAAGGGCGAAAATTCCAAGGGTGTTGTAGCGATCGCGAACAGGAACAGGACTATCAGCAGCCTGGAGGTTAAGCGCGTAATCGAGGCAGCCCAGGCAATCGTCATACCCGTTGACAGGGAGATCATGCATGTGCTCTCCAAGGAGTTTACCGTTGATGACCAGTCCGGGATAAAGGACCCGGTCGGCATGAGCGGGGTGCGTCTTGAGGCAGAGGTCCATATAATCACGGCAGCTACAACAAGCATACAGAACATGATAAAGGCTGTGGCCAAGTCCGGGCTGCAGCACAGGGACATTATCTTCAATCCCCTTGCATCAGCAGACGCGGTACTGGCAAAGGATGAAAGGGAACTCGGGGTCGCGCTTATAGACCTGGGAGGCGGAACCACTGACATGGTTGTATACATGGAGGGCGGAGTGGCTTACTCTGCTGTTTTACCTGTGGGCAGTATTCATGTTACGAACGATATATCGATCGGTTTGCGCACATCTATTGAATCTGCAGAGATGATCAAGAAGAAGTTCGGGTGTGCAGACCTCAGCCTTGTGGATTCTGCCGAAATGGTTGAAGTCCCCTCTGTCGGAGGACGGGCTCCGCGCAGGCTGTTCAGGCAGGAGCTGACCCAGATCATACAACCCCGTGTCAGCGAGATCATGGAGATGATCGACCACGAGCTTGTGAAGAGCGGGAAGAAAGATATGCTTGCAGCAGGCATAGTCCTTACAGGGGGCGGCAGCATGCTGGATGGTTCTGTCGAGGCTGCCGAGCGTGTATTCAACATGCCCGTACGTATAGGGATCCCGGGAGACATAGCAGGGCTGAAGGATGTTGTCGCAACTCCACAGTATGCAAACGGTGTGGGCCTGCTCAAGTATGGAGTAAGGATGAACAGGTTCAGGGGGCAGGGCAGATTCGGGAGTACCAAACCCGGCCTCATATCAAAGGTTAAAAAGATACTTGAGGAATACTTTTAACGGTCATATACAGTATCAGGGGCAGAGTGGAGATGCCTCCTTTAATAAAGGAGGTGGCCGTCAGGCCGGAGGATTTTTTTATGAAACAGGCAGTGTTTGCGATACCCTGCTGCAGCATGAATTCTAAATCCCCCTGTCGCAATTGCGACATCCCCCTTTGTTAAAGGGGGGCAGCGGTTTTGCATCAAAAATGGGGTACCGGACGAGCCGTGCTGACAGGAAGTCAGCCTGCCGGCACTAAGAAGGATGCTTAAATAAAGCCGGCCCGAAAAGGCCCCGCAGGGTCACCCTGCAATCGCAAAACAGCAGTTTTGCACTTCCCCCTAACCCCCGAATAGGGCATGATTTTTAAGAATTGTTGCGACACAAGCAGGGGGTCAGAGCATCATCTCAGGGGCATGGGGCGAAGCCCCGAAAAAGCCCCGCAGGGGCTCCGGGAGATCGCAAAACAGCAGTTTTGCATCAAAAAACGCAGTTTTTTTCTATTATTAATGCAGAAAAACAAAAACGATTTGACAAATGAAATTAATGTTTTAGATATAAATAGTTTATTAGATATCACATGGATTAATACTATTTTAATTAATTAATACCGTTTCGTAATGAGACATAATACGTTCGCGTATCACACATATACAGCTTAACCTGGAGGGTACATGTTCAAACTTGAAGAGGATAAACCATTAACCACAATAATCAAGGTTATCGGAGTTGGGGGAGCGGGAACCAATGCCGTTAACAGGATGATTGCTACAGGAATGGAAGGGGTTGAATTCATTGTTGCCAATACCGATGCCCAGCAGCTGGGAGACAGCCTGGCCCAGGAGAAGATACAGCTGGGTACCAAGCTGACCAGGGGACTGGGAGCCGGGGCGAACCCGGAGGTCGGACGTGAAGCTGCGAACGAGGACAGGGACAAGATCACAAAGGCTCTTAAGGGTGCCGACATGGTCTTTATCACTTCAGGTATGGGCGGCGGGACAGGCACAGGGGCAGCGCCTGTTGTCGCCGAAATAGCAAAGGCGGAGGGGGCACTCGTAGTCGGGGTGGTGACCAAGCCCTTCAAGGTCGAGGGTAAGCGCAGGCAGACCCAGGCTGAAGAGGGTATCCGTAATCTCAGGGAACATGTTGATACATTAATTACAATCCCCAATGACCTTCTTCTCAAAATCATAGACAGAAAAACACCGATCGAAGATGCATTTAAACTTGCGGATGATATATTAAGGCAGGGAGTACAGGGAATTGCCGATCTTATTATGGTTACAGGCCTTGTGAATGTTGACTTTGCCGATGTACGCACTGTTATGAAAGAGACTGGTGATGCGCTCATGGGTGTGGGCATCGGGACGGGCGAGAACAAGGCTATCGACGCAACACACATGGCTATCAAGAGCCCGCTCCTTGAGGAGACAAGCATTGAGGGAGCGAAGGCTGTACTTATAAACATCGCAGGCGGCAATGACCTTTCGCTCCATGAAGTTCACGAAGTGACAAGTGAAATCACACGTCAGGTTGATCCAGACGCGAATATAATATTCGGCACCACTGTTGATCCTGCGCTTGACGAAAAGGTGAGGATCACTGTAATAGCAACCGGTTTTGACCGTAAGAAGAATATGCTCACATCAAGCCCGGTTAAACCAAGGGAGGCCTCAACGCCAACCGGAACATCCCTTACACTTATTGACGGCAGGCAGGACATGCAGAAACAGGGAGTACCTGCTGCAAAGAGGACATTCACCCTTGACTATGAGGGGAGGAAGAAGAGCAACTTCCAGAACGAGGACCTTGACATACCTGCATTTTTACGCAGGATGAGCGAATAAATTTTTTTATCATGAATCTGAAAAGAGCGGTGCAAAAACCGCTCTTTTCAGATTCATGCAGGCGTCCTGACCGCAACCTGTATTAAATCCCGCATTTTCTCCGGCGCATTATCGGAATTATAACTCTCTGCTGCCAGGCCAGGCAGAATGATAAAGGTTTTAGAACAATTATATGCCGGTAAATAATACTTAATTTTAAAAAAACAGCAGCCTTCGCACTGCAGGTTTCCATATAACAGGGGACCATACGGAAAAATAGTGAACTCTCCGCCTCAGCTTATTGGGAGGTGCTTCAAGCAGTTTTTCCATATCATTAAATAACTTTCCACATTCAGATGTATGTATGATGTTCCCGTGCGCCGGTATTATAGTTTCACATTCAAATGACCCCAGTTTACGATACGAATCCCCCATCATGTTTTTAAAGATTACAGGAAGCGGCAGGTTGAATTTACCTTTGACTTCAACAATGCTGTCGCCGCAGTAGAGTATCTTTTTTTTGCGGTTATAGATTGCGAGGTCATGCGAGGTGTGACCTGGTGTGTATATTCCAGTCCAGTCCGGGAAAAACGGAAGAAGGGCCATATCATCGAGAAGGTAATCGGGCTTTGTTATGCGCCGGCTGAATACGCGGCGGATCTTTGTTTTCTGCCTGGAAGCGACAAGCTGCGCCATGAGACAGTCAAGCTTATGCTGCACCCAGCCCGTGGGTCCCGAGTACCATTTATCGATATTTTTGTACGCGGCAATTTTTGTGCCGTATTTTTTACGCAGAATCGGGGCGCAGCCTGAATGGTCTGGATGCATGTGTGTCACCACTGCAAGTTTTATATCCGAAACAGGGCGTTTCAGTGTAACTTTGCAGAAGTATTCAATCACCTCGATGTCAGCAGGGGATGCTCCGTCCATGAGAAGAAGACCATGAGCATATTCTGCAATGTATAGTGTGTTTATATATCCTTTAATCTGGTGAATTTTCATAATGGCACCTGTTAAACCTTGTATTTTGCACTGAACAATGTTTAACATAATGACGAACGTTTAAAAAGTCAAATATTATTTAATAAATTAAATAAACTTTTTTAAAAGTAATTTTTCTTGCAATTATTCATGTAAAGAATGATTTTATAAGGATTAATATCAAATAAAACAGAATTCAGCAGCTTGAATTGACTGAATAATCACTTAAATTCATATTAAAACCGGGATTTATAACATAAAGGCATGAAATGACCGAACCAGGACGCTTTACAGACCTTAAAGAACAGGAGAAACTGCAGAGAAAAAATCTCATACTTGATGTGGCTGAAAAGATTTTTTCCCAGAAGCCCTTTGATGACGTGAATATGCGTGACCTTGCAAAGGAGGTGGGTATCTCTCCGGGGTCGATCTATACATACTTCCCTGACAAGGAATCGCTTTACGTTGAGGTTTCTCTGCGCGGTTATGAACGCGCAGTATCGATTATGAATGAAATGATTAATTCCGGCAACGATACACTTGACAAGGTTGCTGTGCGCTACATGGAGGAGATGATCGACAACTACGATTACATGCGCATTGTTCAGCACTGTGTCATGGACGGCAAGTTCAGGACACAGGAATCTATCGATCAGCTCAAAGAGGTCTCACGGGAACTGTTCAGTATTTTTGACAGGATACTGTCAAGGGAGACCGGCGCAAAAGATCTGAGGCTAATGACTCACCTGATCTTTTCTGTGCTCAACGGGATTGTTTTTACTTTCGGAAAGTACCCGGGCAGGTCAAGGGAAGAGGGCGTTGCCCATATGAAACGTCTTGCCGGGCTTTTCATTACACTTCTTAACAGGGAGAATACTGAAAAATAATGTCAGGCGAAGTTAAAAAGGTTGTAATACTCGGCGCCGGATTCGGTGGACTCTTTGCAGCAGGTACATTTGCCGGCCAGGATGTCTCTGTGACCATAATTGACAGGAATAACTACCATACATTCTACCCGCTGCTTTACCAGGTGGGCGCTGCAGAGCTTGAACCGGCAGATATCGCCTACCCTGTGCGTTCAGTGCTCCGTACAAGAAAAAATATAAGTTTCCTTATGGCAGAAATAACAGGTATTAATACTGCCGGAAACCTTGTAAAAACAGACCGGGGTGAAGTCCCTTACGATTACCTGGTGATAGCAACTGGAAGCAGGCCCAACTTTTACGGGATTAAAGGGGCCAGGGAAAATTCTCTTAACCTGAATACACTTGAAGATGCAATTAAGCTGCGCAACCACATACTGGGTTGCTTTGAAAAAGCTTCGCTCTGCCATGATTCAGAAGAGCTAAAGAGAGGCCTGACATTCGCGGTCATCGGAGGCGGGCCGACCGGAGTTGAATTTGCAGGGGCATTTGCCGAACTGGTGCGGGGGCCGCTGCATAAGGATTTCCCCGGGCTTGACCTGTCGCTTGCGAAGATAATCCTTATCGATGGCGCGATAAGACTAATAGCCGGATACAGTGAAAAATCAGCGATTTATACCAGGAAAAATCTGGAGCGCAAGGGTGTGACCGTTATGACCGGTTCAGCCGTAAAGCGCATAGATGCCGGTGCTGTTGTTCTGTCTGATGGATCAGTGATCAGGGCAGCGACAATTCTCTGGACTGCAGGTGTCAGCGGCGAGGATGTCCGTGCAGATAAAAAACTTTCGTCACGGACCGACAGCAGGATTGAGGCTGCCCGCACCATGCAGCTTAAAGATGCTGAAAATGTTTTCGTATGCGGAGACATGGCATATTTTGAACAGGACGGGAAGTCCCTTCCAATGATGGCTCCTGTTGCCACACAGCAGGGGGTGCATGCCGCAAAAAGCATCATGCGCATGATTAAGGGTAAAAAGCCCCTTGATTTTAAATTCCGGGACAGGGGAGCAATGGTTACAATAGGCCGGAATTCGGCTGTTGCCAGGTTCAGATCATTTGAAGTAAAGGGATTCCCTGCCTGGATTCTCTGGCTGGGAATACACATATTTTTTCTCATAGGTTTCAGGAACAAGATTTTTGTGCTTATCAGGTGGTTCGGCGACTACATATTCTTTGAAAGGTCGGGGCGGATGATCATACCGTCGTGCGCTGAATCAAAACCAATAAAAAAAATAAAAAGAAGATTAGCCACAGAGGGCACAGAGCACAAGGATAAAATAATTATAAGTTGAGGCAGGCTGTAATATACGATTTGGTATTTTAATTAAGTTTTTATTTTTTTCCTTCCTCCGTGTACTCTGTGTCTCCGTGGCTGATAGCTTTTAAAATGTATCTGCCACGGAAGAGCAATGTCTATTTCAATCCATGAGAAAGTTAAGCGACATTGACCTGAACTCACCGTTTTTGCTCAGGAAGAGCGGGTATGAGGCAGGCCTGTACATGTGCACCTGGGATTTTTTCAGCATTGGTATTATTGTTTTAATGCGCTCCTCCATTTCCGGGATAAGTTCGTGCGGTTCGCATCCTGCAAAGAGTACGGGGCAGTTCACTTTTGAAAGGTCGTTCAGGAAATACCCGTGTCCTGAATCGTGAAACCTTTTCTGCATGGCCGTGTCCTCGTCAAGAATCCTTTCCCACTTTGAACCGTTTAATGCCTGGTAGCGGTTTCTGAGCTCACTGTTTTTAATCTTTTCCCTGTACCTGATAAGGCTGTCCAGGTATTCCTGGTCTGGTATGTGGCCCGGGATGCTTTCAGTAAGGATGCCATGTACAGCACCGGGATTTACCATTGCCATATTAAGTGCAACAAGGCCGCCTCCTCCGATACCAATGATCGAGGTTCTTTTCACCTTTATTTTATCAAGGAGTTCGCAGAGGGTTACGGCATGGTCAACCCAGAAATTGTCAGATGCACCTGTACCGTCCGGTGATTTACCGTGACCTGCAAGGTCAACGGTTATTGTCTTGAAGTATCCTGAAAAATATTTCAGTTCAGAATCGAATATTTTCGATGACTGGCCGTTATCGTGAATTAACAGCAATGTATTGTTGTAATTGTTATCGGCAGTTGAATTTATTACATTGTAAGAGAGTTTATGATACCTGTTTTTATATGATGACATATTCTGTTCCTGTGAATAGTGTTGACTTCTGGTATAACAGAGAAAAATATATCATTGTAATTTTCAATAATTTAATCATAGAGGCAATTAAAAACTCGGCTTTTTTAAGCGGGGGAGCGTGATGTAAAACATCCCCATGGAGTTATTTTAATAGAGATTGGTGATATGGCCGGTTTAGACAACAAAGAGAGATTTGAAGAACCTGATGAAGCCTGGGTGATCCTTTCCAACGGGTGCAGGATTGTGAGCTATAATGAAGAGTTTGAAAAACTTTTCGGCAGGGAGGTTATTGCCCCGGGCAGGTTCTGCATATCAGGGCTGACTGGTGATTCATCGTGCTTCTCCTGTGCTGTTGATGACCGGGGCGAATCCCCGGAAATGACTTTATTGTCCGTTGATAAAGAGATCAACGGGAAAAAATACAGGATCAGGTTTAAACGGATCCTGTATGGCAGCGGCTTTGAGAGCATTGTTGCGGGAAGGATTATTGAGACAGCTGCCGCAGATGCCATTGCAGTAAGAGCGGTAAATTTTTTTCAAAAGTACATATCCACGCTTGAATCTGTCAAGGTGCTGCCATGGAAACTGGACCTGCGTAATTTTAAACTATACAACCAGTTTAACGATAAACTGGTATTTGAACCCGGGCTGTCGGGAGTGAATTTCGAAGCATGGCTTGAGCTGATCCACCCGGTCGACAGGCCTGTTTTTATGCCGGCAATTGCGGATATGGTCAAAGGTTCGGCCGGTGTATTTGATGTCGAATACAGGATAACAGACGGCAAAGGGGGCTGGCGCTGGCTGCATGTGAACGGCAGTGTGAGTCAGAGTGACAGCGCGGGGGCCCCTTTAGCGGCGAACGGTTATGTACTGGATATAACCGTGATGAAGGGATTCGAGGAGCAGATACGGGAGAGGGAGCAGAAACTGCGCGACAGCGGGAGCAGGCTAAAAAATGCAATGAAGCTGGGGCGGATGTCGCCGTGGGAATATATTTTCAGTACTGACAAAATTATAACAGGCAGGCGTTTGTCGGAATTCTGGGGATTCACAGATTATTACGCGAGACAGGAGCCCATAGGCCGGGAAGAGCTCCGTAACAGGATCCATGCTGAAGACAGGCCTTATGTGATGGAGCAGTTCGACAAAGCTGTCACAAAAGGTGAAAACTTTGAGATGGTTTTCAGGATTGTTGTAGATGGCCAGGTCAAATACGAGCATTTTATCGCTGAAGTAGTTTTTGAGAACGGTAAACCTGTTAAGCTTTTAGGTGTTGCACAGGACCTTACTACGCGGCACATGCTTGAATCGAACCTTGAAAGAAAATATGAAGGTCTTAAATTTATTACTGAAAGAATTGGATTAGGGCTGTGGGATTTCAGTGTACCCGAAATGAAGCTTTACCTGATGAGTGATGAATACAGCGTGGAGGGGGCAGGTGATACATCTGTTGTCATTACACTTGATGATTTTTTCAAGTGGCTGCATCCCGAGGATGTAAGAAGATGCAGGCAGTGGTTCGATAGATTAACCGGGGGGGCAGATGAGACCGGTGAAATAGAACTCCGGTATAAAATCAAATCCGATTATAGATGGTTCCGGATATCAGCTGTTATAAACAGCCGGGACATTGAAGGAAAGCCTTTAACACTGAGGGGATTGTTCCAGGATGTAACCGAACGCAAGGAGATAGAAACAAAGCTGTACCAGTCCCAGAAGATGGAGGCAATAGGCAGGCTCGCGGGGGGCGTGGCGCATGATTTTAATAATATACTGCAGGTTATCATGGGTTATGGAAGTCTTGCGCTTATGGATGTTGACAATGAAAGCGAGATGTTCGAATACATCAGCAACATCGTCGATTCAGGGGAGAAGGCACGGAACCTTGTACGTCAGCTGCTGCTCTTCGCAAGGAAGGAAAAGTTCAAGCCTGAACTTGTTTATCCGAATGACCTGATTAAAGGGCTTACGAAGATGCTAAAACGGGTCATTGGCGAGAATATTTCACTGGATTTTATCCCGGGTGATGAGGCCCGCAGCATATTCGGCGATTCAGGGCAGTTGGAGCAGGTCATTATGAACCTCTGCATCAACGCGCGTGATGCAGCGGAAGGTACAGGTTCAATCGTAATAAAAACAAAGGATGTAATGGTTGATGAACCATGGCCTTGTTTCGACAGCATCATACCGGCAGGCGAATACTTCATGATAAGCGTGACTGACAGCGGCATGGGGATTCCCCCGGAAAACCTGGACAGGATATTTGAACCGTTCTTTACCACCAAGGGTAAACATAGCGGTACGGGACTGGGCCTGGCAACAACATACGCCATAGTAAAACAGCACAGGGGGTATATTGACCTTCACAGCATAGTAGGAAAGGGGAGCACTTTTAGTGTTTATCTTCCTGCCTACATGGAGGGTGCTGATATCGATCAGGCTGAAGATCAGAACCAGTTCGAGGATGATTACAGCGGCAAGGGAACTATACTTGTGGCAGAGGATGATGAACTCATACGAAAATATACATGCAGGATACTTGAAGATTCAGGATTTAGTGTTATAACAGCATCTAATGGACTGGAAGCCGTTGAACTCTACAAAAAAAATATTGAAGCAGTCGACCTGCTGCTGCTTGATATAATAATGCCCAGGATGAACGGATGGGATGTGTACAACACGATCCGCGGACCTGAACTCAAACTGCCGGTTGTGTTCTTCAGCGGTTATGACGAAAACCTTCTGCCGGGAAATTTTAAGAGCGATATGCCCATGAGGTACGTGCAGAAGCCGTTCAAATATTACACGCTGATCAAGGCCATACAGGAGCTTATGGAGCAGGTGAGGAGCTGAAGCGATTAATCGCGCAAGTAACTTGCCGTTTGAAAAAAACCCCGGTGACCCGCGGAGCCAAGGCTGTCAGCTTTTTATGAAAAATTATTATTTTACACTACACGCATGCATAGGACACCATGTGTCGTACCGGGTATGATATTTTGACAGCATGGATTTATGCTTGAAATAAGACAGGGTATGGCATTCAGTAATATTACTGGTTTATAAAAAACTTCCCCGCGTTCCCGGGATGGGGTTGATGCCGGCGCAGGTACACGATGTCCCGAATGCGCCGGACTCCGGGATCCATCGGGCGGAGACTTCAGGAGGTCGAGGTGCCGGGATTCACACTAATCACAGGGAACAGGCTTGAAGACCTGGCACAGAGGTGCAGCCTTGACCTCGCGTCCGACCCGCTTCCGCCCATGGCGCCAGAGGTTATCTCCGTACAGAGCATGGGCATGATGAAATGGTTATCGCTCAGGCTCGCGGAGCAGTGCGGCGTATGGGCCAACTGCAGCTATATATTCCCAAACAAAATGTCGTCGATGCTGCTTAACGGTTTTTTCCCGGGTTCGGGGAACGAACGCTACTTTGACCGCGACTCCATGCCGTGGCAGGTTATGCGGATACTGAAGTCCGTAATGAATAAACCTGTATTCAGCCAGCCTGCAGGTTACATAAGCGACGATGTTTCGGGGATCAAGCTCTACCAGCTCTCTTCCGGCATAAGCGATGTATTTGACCAGTATATGACGTTCAGGCCGGAGATGATAACACGGTGGGACCGTGGAGCTGATAAAGACCTCTGGCAGGCTGAACTCTGGCGCATGATAACATCTGACATTAACTCTTACAACCCGCCGTTTCTCATGGAGAAACTGAAGGTCATGCTGTCTGATAAAGGGTACAGGCCGGCAGGACAACTCCCCGGCCGACTTACACTCTTCGGGATATCGTACCTACCGCTCTTTCACATTAACCTGCTCTTCGCAGCATCGTCATTTATTGATATACGAATGTACATGCTCAATCCATCTGCCGCATACTGGGGCGACATTGTGCGCGAAAAAGAGAAGGTGAAGATTGTTTCCAGGTTTCCCATACCCTCAGCTGACCCTGAAACGGAGCTTCACCTTGACACAGGCAACCCTCTCCTTGCTTCAATGGGGCGTCCGGGGAGGGACTTTATCCGTAATATATTTTCCATGGACTGCGTGACCGGGGATTGTTTTTTTGAGCCGGAAGGCTCGTCACTCCTGGCAATGGTGCAGCAGGACATTTTCAATATGACAGACAGGGCGCGCAGTGATGTGAAACTCACAGTGGAGCAGGTTGCTGCGGACCGGTCCATAATAATTAATTCGTGTCACAGCCCTATGCGCGAAACCGAAGTACTACGCGATTATATACTCGATCTTTTCGACAGTGACCCCACACTTGAACCGCGTGATATAATTGTCATGGCCCCGGATATTGAAATTTATTCAGGGTGCGTTGAATCAGTTTTTTCAGGTAATGAGTCGGGAATCGCATTCCCGTTCAGGATTGCCGACAGGAAACCGGCCGGTTCGGAGCCCTCTGTTGCTGCTTTTTTTGATCTGCTTGACCTTCCCGCTTCCAGGTTCACGGCATCGCGTATACTATCACTGCTGGACTGCGCTGATGTCATGGAACATTTCGGCTTTTCACCCTCAGACAGGGAGCGTATTACGTTGTGGATTGCCGATTCAGGAATACGCTGGGGAGTTGACTCTGAGTTTAAAAGAAAAATGGACCTGCCATGCGATGAGGCCAACACCTTCAGCGCGGGAATTAAAAGGCTCATAACAGGCCTGCTGGTTTCCGGGGACGGGCTCTGCCTGGGTGTTCTACCCCTTGCATCAGTTGATGCCGGTGATTCCCTCCTGCTTGGAAGATTTATAACATACATCGGGACACTCGAAGAGATCGCCGGGCTGCTTTCATCAGAACATACCCTGGATGAGTGGGGTGATATCTTCATGTTTATAATCAGGTCGCTCTTCTCTTCAGATGACGGAATCCCTGCGGCTATGATGCCTGTTGCTGAAGTGGCTTCGCTGCTGTGTGAAGTCCGTAAAAGTTCAGGATACGATTCGCCCGCGGGCATTGCAGCAGTCCGGGAATTCGCTGAGTCGCGCGTTGCGGCGCCGCGTTCAGTGAAAGACTTCATCAGCGGCGCTCTCACATTCTGTGAAATGCTTCCAATGAGAAGCATTCCATGCAGGATCGTATGCATAATGGGCGTGGATTCAAGGTCATTCCCCGGCAGGTCAAGGCCTCTGAGTTTTGACCTCATGGCTGCAGAGCCCAGGAGGGGAGACAGGTCACTCAGGGATGAGGAGCGCTATATGTTCCTTGAAACAATAATCTCGGCCCGTGACAATCTCTACATCAGCTATACAGGGCAGAATATAATCAACAATACACAGAATGATCCATCACCTGTTGTAAGTGAACTCATAGACTACATAGCTTCATTCGGCAGTGAAAAGGATTCAGAAGAGATAAAGAAACTGATGGTGACAAGGCAGAGACTTCACAGGTACAGCCCTGCATACTTTATGCCTGGCAGCGGACTGTTCAGCTATTCAGCAGGGAACATGAGGGAGGCTGCCGCCGCGCTTAACAACCCGGGTATGGCGCCCGTTTTTTTCAGCGGCGGTATAACCGCAACTGACGATGAATACAGCATAACAACCGATGACCTTGCCTGGTTCCTTCGCAACCCGGCAAGAACCATATGCAGCAGGAGGCTGGGAATATCCCTTGAAGTAAGGGACACGACTCCCGGAGATGAAGAACCATTTGCCATTGAACGGGCCGTTAAGTATGACCTTGATGACAGACTCCTGCAGATTATTGCAGGTGAGGGAGACACATCTATCCTGTTTGAAAAAATGAAAGCAGCGGGAATGCTTCCTCATGGTTCCGCGGGCAGGGCGGCATTTAATGTATCTGCTGACAGGGTGAAAAAATTCCTCTCAATGATTCCAGGTGTGTTCCGATCGCCCGAATCCTTTGAGGCCGAAGAACTGTTAATTGAAGATGTACACATCAGGCTGAAGCCCGGGACTCTTTACGGAGGGGAGCAGGTTCTTGCCTGCATGGGGAGGCTGAGGAGCATTGACCTGCTCAGGGCATGGACAGCTCACCTGGCGCTTTGCGCTGCGGGAGGTAAAATCCGCACCCGGCTGTTTTACGTTGAAGAGGTGAAGGGTGATTATTCTGTTAAGCAGGCAGCATGGGATTATATTCCCGGTGCACGGGATATTCTGGCAGGTCTTGCGGTTTTGTATAAAGAGGGAATGGTGTCCCCTGTTGAACTTTTTCCCGAAAGCTCGCGTGCTTTTGCAGAGGCATTCATGAAAGCAGGAAGCGACGAACCGCAGGATAGGGGGATGAAGGCTGCGAAGGGAAAATTCTATAATTTCAATTATCCTGAAAAGTCCGATCCGTATATACTTAAAGTTTTCGGTGCGGAGTATTCTCCCAAAAAAAAATTCACGGACACGGCACTAAGGGTTTACGGCCCGTTAATTGAAAACATGTCAGGGGAGGTCCGGGATGATGCGTGAATTCAGCGTCCTTGATTCCCCGCTTAAAGGGACAAACCTTATAGAGGCCAGCGCCGGTACCGGTAAAACATGGACTATTTCAATGATATACCTGCGCCTTGTTGTTGAGAATGAACTACCGGTCGAGGGTATACTCGTCGTAACCTTCACTATCCCTGCTACAGCGGAACTACGAACCCGCATAAGGCAGTGCATTAAAAACGCTGTGGACCATCTTGAACATGACGCGCCCGTGGATGACAGCATAGCCGGAATAATCGGAAGGAACAGGAACAGGCCCGGGCTCCGCGAACGGCTCCATTCCGCGCTGCGCAGCTTTGACGAGGCATCGGTCTTTACAATACACTCGTTCTGCCAGCAGGTGCTTTCGGACAACGCCTTTGAGAGCGGATCGCCGTTCCGCACCGAAATCACAACAGACGACCTCAGGCCTGAATTCGCGGTTACAGATTACTGGAGGCGCATTGCCTACGCAATGCCTGAACATGCAGCGTACGTGCTTGTGTCATCCATGGACCCGCAGTCCCTGCTTAAACTCTACAGGAAGAAGCCCATGGCTCCGGAATACCTGCTCAGACCACAGCTGGCAGATGCAGGGGCAGATGATGTTGAAGCCGCATACAGAACGGTATGCGGCTGTTACCGCGATCTCTGCGAAGTGTGGCAGAGAGAGGGCGATAATGTAAAAAGCATGATTACCGGTTCAAAGTCATTAAACGGAAACAGGTACAAGCCGGAACGTCTGCCCGGCTACCTTGCAAGGGTGGATAAATACATGCAGCAGGGCGATCCCCTTATGTGGAACGACACCGTGGAAAAGTTTACACGAAGCGCAATTGAATCCGGGATCAACAAGGGCAAGGAACCACCTGTGTCGCCATTCTTCGATGCGGCACAAATCATGAAGGAATGCATCGATTCATACAATGATACAGTGAACCGTTTCAGGATTACCGTGATGAAGCAGCTCTTCGATTCCGCTGACAAAGAGATAAGCATGCACGCCGCGTCATCGGGTGAAAGGGGATTTGATGACCTCATAAGGGGCGTTTACCATGGGCTCCGTTCAGGCATGGGCGACAAGCTCGGTGAAAAGATCAGGAACAGGTACAGGGCCGCGCTCATAGACGAGTTCCAGGACACTGACAGTATGCAGTTTGCCATATTCAGTTCCATGTTCAGCACGGGTACTGCGCTCTTTCTCATTGGCGATCCGAAGCAGGCGATCTACAGGTTCAGGGGAGCAGACATCTTTTCTTACATGAAGGCAGTGGACATGGCTGACTGCAGGTATACCCTGGCAAGAAACTGGAGGTCAACCGGCGGGCTCATAGATGCCGTGAACAAAGTGTTCGGCGAATGTGAAAATCCCTTTGTATTTGAAAAAATAAAGTTCAACCCGGTAAAACCCGGAATCGAAGGCCAGGGACATGACCTGGTCTGTGCAGGCCGGCCGGTTCCACCGCTCCTATTAGAGCTAGTGGATTACGGGGCTGAAGACGATGAACACGCACCTGACAAGGACAGCATCATAGCGGCCAGGCTTGCTGCTGAAATACAAACAATGCTTACCGGCGATTATACCATAGACGGAAAAAGGCTCAGGCCCGCAGACATCGCGGTTCTTGTGCGCTCGAATAAACAGGCAGCGACCGTCAAATCATCGCTCTCGTCTGCGGGCATACCAGCTGTTACGCGGGGTTCCGAATCGGTCTTTCTTTCCGGCGAGGCAAAAGAGCTGTATTTTATACTCTCTGCCATACTTAATCCAGCTGACCAGAGAAGGCTGCGCACCGCGCTCTCCACGGTTATATGCGGTTACACAGCCGGTGAGGTCGCAGCAATGGCCGGGGGTTCGAACGCTGCCGGGGAAACGGACCAGGGCGAATCTGTCTCCTCCAGGTTTTATTCATACAGGGATGCGTGGAACAAGGGCTTCATGGATATGTTCATAATGTTCATGGAGGGTGAAGCTGTTGCCGGGAGGCTCTTTGCATACGCGGGAGGGGGCAGGAGTATGGCCAACATTGTACACATTGCGGAACTGCTGGGAGATGAGGCTGTAGGCAGCAGGCTCAGCCCTGTTGATACACTTAACAGGCTCGCACGCTACATCGCAGATCCGCCTGAAGGCGAAGAGTACAACATGAGGCTTGAAACCGATGACGAGGCGGTAAATGTAATGACAATGCATTCATCAAAGGGCCTGGAATTCCCCGTTGTATTCTGCCCGTATCTTGCCGCATCACCGGTAAGGAAAGATGATGTTACCGTTTACCATGAAAATGATGATAACGGCAGCACACCGGTACTCTATCTGGATAAGAACCTGCCTGAAGACGTAAAAATGCACAAACAGCAGGAGGATGATTCCGAAACCGCAAGGCTCATATACGTTGCCCTGACCAGGGCCAGGTCGCACTGTAATGTAATGATGAAAATCACCAGGGATTTCGATAAAACCATTCTTGCTAAAATACTTTTTACATCTAGAAGCCTGGTAGCGGAAAGTATCGAAGGTAAACTGGACAGGGAGAATGCCGGGCGTCTGCTTGGCCTTATATGCAGTGAGTCGGGCGGGGCTATAGGTTTTGCTCAAGGGGGGGAGTTCCCTGCGGGAGAGCCCTATTCAAAGACCGCTGCATCACCCGCTGATCTTGAGTGCAGGGAGTTTACCGGGAATCTATCACAGCGCTGGAGGATGTACAGCTATTCAGCGATAACGGCTGCGCTGCATGATGCAGAGGACAAGGAGGATGAGGGTGGAACTATACCGTACAGGCCTGCGCCCGGTGTGCTTCCGCCAGGCGCGAAGTCGGGCCTCTGCCTGCATGAAATTTTTGAAAACTCGGATTTTACCTGGTCAGCCAGGGAGCTGTTCAGGGAAAGAGCTGCTGCGTCCCTCGGGAAGTACGGTTACGGGGAAGAGTACAGGGAAGCTGTAACGGATATGGTGATGAATGTTCTGCGGACCCCGCTTGACAGTAACGGGCTGCAGCTATCGGGAATCAGGAATGAGGAACGCTTAAGCGAACTTGAGTTTCACTTCCCGGTGGAAACATTAAGCGGGCTGCAGAAATTCCTTTCAGGTGATGGGGGCCCGGAATTTTTTCATGGCATTGCGACGCACGGCATGCCGTCAATGGCCGGGATGATGAAGGGATACATCGACCTTGTGTTCCGCCATAATGGCCGTTACTACATTGTTGACTGGAAATCCAACATGCTGGAACTGTCGCATGGCGATTACTCGCAGGAGTCATTACTTGCAGAGATGAAGAAGCATAACTATCACCTCCAGTATCATATATACACCGTGGCGCTTCACAGGTACCTGGCGCTCAGGCTTGGAGCGGACTATGATTATGATAAACATTTCGGCGGAGTATATTACCTTTTTATCCGCGGCATGAACGGTACTGACGCCAGCGGCGTGTTCCGGGCAAGGCCGGACCGGGAACTTACGGGGCAGCTTGACAGAATATTCATGGGACAGGAATAAATCGTGAATTACGGGATTGAACAACTGAAAAAACTGCAAGCCTTCAGCGATATTGACAGGCATACAGCATCGTACCTTGCATCAATAGACGGGTATGATTCGCCGCTCTTCTTTCTTGTGGTAATGCTTCTCAGCCGGTGCATTGAAAAGGGTGACGTATGCCTTTCCCTTGAACGGATCGCAGGCAGGAACCTTTCATGGCTCTCTGTTGAAGACCCGGATAACGCGAAGTTATATGAGGATTTAACCATACCGGGAGTTGAACAGCTTGTATCATGCATAAAAAAAAGTTCAGCAGCAGGGGATGAGGGGGACCGGCTGCCCGTTATCCTTGCAGGGAACCGGTTGTATTTTCACCGTTACATGGTCTGCGAGGATGAACTCGCTGCCATGGTGTCATCAATGTGTGCTGACACGGATGACCTTCCTGCTGAAGATAAACTTGCGCCTCTGTTCAGTAAATATTTTGCGGCCGCTGACCGTGGTCCGGATATGCAGGCTGCTTCAGCGGCAGTATCTCTCAGGAAAAGGTTTTCTGTAATATCCGGCGGTCCGGGTACCGGGAAAACGTCAACAGTGGTGAAGATTCTCGCGCTCATTACAGAGTCCAGGCGGCTTTCCGGGCTGGATACTAAAGTGGCACTCACTGCACCCACGGGCAAGGCTGCGGCAAAGCTTGCCCTATCGGCTAATGCATGGCAGGCGGATGCCGGGATGCCTCCGGCCGAATCGTTTACCATTCACCGGCTGCTTGGATACAGCTGGAATTCTGGATTCAGGCATAACCGCGATAACCCGGTTGATTACGATGTTGTTGTAGCAGACGAATGCTCCATGGCTGACCTCCAGCTCATGCACAGTTTTCTGTCAGCGCTTAAGCCGGGATCAAGACTGATACTGCTTGGCGACAGGGACCAGCTCGCCTCAGTCGAGGGTGGTGCGGTCTTCGGGGACATCTGCGGCGGAGGAACGACAGGCTACAGCAGCGGTATGGCTGCATGGTGCAGCATGCTTACCGGTGTTCCGTTCACCGCTGGGAAGGTTAAAGGCCCTGCAATCAGGGATTCCTTAACCTTTCTTACAAGGAACTGGAGGTTCGGGGAGGAGAGCGGTATCGGCCTGCTCGCGGCAGCGGTGAACAGCGGCAGCGGCGATGAAGTAATGCGGATACTGTTATCCGGTGAATTTTCCGACCTGGAATTCATTCCTTCACCGGAATATTCCGTGGTTAGCAGAGTCATTGAACGGGCCGCGGACAGATACATAACTTCGCATGATTCACCGTTCAGGTCAGTTTCCGGGTTCACGGGCTCATTCTGCATACTCACCGCAACAAGAAAAGGAAACGCGGGCATGGAGAAGATGAACCATACTGCAGAGAGGGTGCTTGCTCAAAAAGAAGTGATCGATCCCTCTGTCACGTTCTATGAAGGCCGGCCGGTCATGGTCACAGGGAACGATTATCCCCTCCGGCTTTTTAACGGCGATATAGGAATAGTTGACAGTTCGCCATCAGGTGAGGTAGCGGTTTTTACCGCGTCCGACGGAACGGCCAGGAGCATCAGCTGTTCGCGGCTGCCGGTCCATGAGACAGCATTTGCCATGACCGTGCATAAAAGCCAGGGATCGGAATTTGATGAGGTGCTGTTAGTCCTGCCCGATGTATGGAGCCCGGTAATGTCCAGGGAGCTTCTCTATACTGCTGTGACACGGGGAAGGAAAAAAGTTACTATTGCCGGGGATGAAGCAGTCATACGCAAAATGGCCGGTACTGGCCTTGAAAGAATGAGCGGACTGAAACAGAAAGTGCATGGGAGTGCGGAATAATTGACTTACCGGATATTCTTTTCCATTCCTGCACGTATAACATCATGAAGGAGCATCCTGAAAACCATATCCTTCTCGTCTGCATAAACATCAAACAGGCGGACGATATTTTTTGAATCATTGATCCGCACGATCGAATAGAGCGCCGATGTCCTTACGTATCTTGAAGTTTCGCCTGAAATTACACTAAAGAGTATATCCGCTGACTTCACGCGGCGGAAGTTGCCGAGCGAATTGCATATCTCGCCGCGCACCCTGTAGTCGCTGTCATGCAGGCCCTCTTCGAGAATATCAACTGTTTTCCCGTCATCCTTAAGCTCGCCGAGAATAAAAGCAGCCTTTACTCTCAGTTCGGAACCCGGGTCCTTTGTAAGAATGTACTCAAGGCCTTCAAGTTCTCCGGATTTTCTGAAGGCATACAGAGTATCAAGGGCTGCATTCTTGACCTCGTTGTCCTGTTCTGTAAGCAGCATTGTTGAAACCTGGTGAGCCGCCGCGTAATACTTGAGTTCCGCAACGGCCTTTACTGCCTCCAGCCTGAGTTCCCGTTCATTGTCATCAAGCAGACCCGATATTAAATAGCCTGACTGGGTATCCCTGAATTGTATTATAACTGCGATTGCTTTTTTTTTAACTTCAAAGTTTTCGTCGTTCCTGATTATCCCCTTTACCTGGGGCAGGGCTTCCTTTATATCGTTTTTTATGACGCATTCAAGAGCGTAAATGCGCACCGACTTATTTTCATCTTCGAGCAGGGATATTACGGTCTTCTGAAAGCGCGTATCGTAGATGAAGTTAAGAGCCTCGAGAAAGTATATCCTGTGTACGGGATTTGTGCTGTTGCCCATTGACAGGATCACGGGGAGCATCCTGTCGTCCTTGACTACACCCAGTACCTGTGCAGCCTTGATCCTGACTTCAGCCCTCGGGACGGTGATTTTTTCCGCTATGGGAATTATGAAAGGATTGTTTTCTGCCAGGCCGAGGAATTCTATAAGTTCTATTTCAATTCGTTTATCTTCGCTGTTCCTGAGAAAAAAGGTCCATACATCGGCATATTCCCTGGAGGGATAGAGCTTTAAGGCTGAAATGATCCGCATCCTGGTTTCAAAATCATCGTCATCCATAAATTCCTCTTTGAGGAATGGGACAACCCCTGCAGGCATGTTCTGCCTGATATATTCAACTGCCCCGGTGTATCGGGGATTATCACCATCAGCGATTGCTTCAGCTGTATTCTTATAGTACTTTGTATCCTGCGCCTGCACAAAGCCGGCGCAGATTATTAGTGAGAAGAGTATTGCTGGTAGAGTGAATCTGTTCATGATCAGGAGAAATCATAAACTCCATGCATGTAAAGGACCGCCATTGATTTTGTAACGTTCTTGTCGAGGAAATTCTTTTTCTGCTTCATGTACTCGTAGACTACCATCATGATGCCGCCGACCAGCATTGAGGATGCTATGAATGGATCGATTTCTTTTTTGAATATGCCATTGTCGCGTAGAATTGCGATCTCGTGCGCGATTGTTTCAACAATATTGTTCGTGAAAATCTGTACCTTATCGGAGACCTCGTCATCTATACCCACTATGTCCCTGTACATCAGCTTGATTACAATGGGTTCATTGGATAGTAATTCCAGGCATAAGGATATCCTGTTGTCTACAAATTTAATAATTGTCTCATTATCGGGTTTTGTTTTAAGGTAATCCTTGAGATCGTCAGGATCAAGGATGTCTTCCATGTCCTCTGATACGGAATCAAGTATGGCATAAAGGATCTCTTTCTTGTTGCTGAAATACTGGTAGACCGTGCCACGCGCAATGTCAAGGTGTTCGCAAACCTGCCCGATGTGGGTACTCTGAAATCCCCTGGTGATGAACATATCCTTGGCTGTGTCAATAATCTGCTGCTTCCTTTTTTCGCCTTTAGGTGGCATGGGTATAACCTCATGATAATAATGGTTCAGGGGGGGAGTAAAATAATTGAAGATGGATTTTAAATTCTCCTGCCGCCGCTGCTGTTTTTTCCGCTTAGTCTTCTGATTTCCTCTGTTATGGGAGCCAGGGCTTCTTTAAGCTCCTCGACCATTTTGTCAGCTTTTTCCTGCAGTTCCTTGCTCATATAAATCTCTTCAGTTTTTTTTATTATCGTATGACCCGAAGCGAAATAAACAGGAAAATATCTGTATTTTTTTATATAATCAGTTTTGCAATAATACCGGCATTTGTTACAGCAAAATTAATATAGCATTAGAAAAAAAACAGAAAATCCATGAATGAATAGCATAATCCTTTTAATAGAAGTTATTGATTAAAAACTATCCGTAATTATTAGCTATTTAATTTAAAATGAATAAAGTTTTTTATTTTTGTAAAAAATATCAGCTTTGTTCAAAAGGTCAATAAATTTTTAATCAAAATAATAAAAAATGATCAATAAAAACGGGGATATTAGGAGCAGGCAGGATAGCCTTTTCAGGCTATCCTGTTAATCATATTGCCTGTATTTTCTGTTTCCGGTTTAACCTTGATTGATGCTCCGATCAGCATAAAAAGAAAATCTCTTACTTCGGCTGTATCCATCGTTACCGCTTTATGAATGGATTCTTTGAATTCCCGCTGTCTTTTTTCATTCAGAACATCTTCAGTTTTCTGAACAGGCTGTTTTACTTCCCTGTAATTGCTGTCAGGTACAATCGCCGGATTGTATGCATCATGAATTCCCGGCAATGATGTTATGTTGATATTCATCTCGCGAACCTCCTTTTCCACGTTGTACTTTATTATCGGTTTTTTATTTTTTTTTTAGAAGTAAAAATATTAATTTTGGGGATTATTTACCGAAATGGAGCATTGATTGTGCTGTAAAATGCCGTATAGGGACATAATTATGATTGCTGGATGCATAATCATTATTTTGCAGGGGGCACCTGTGCTACTTTTTGGTCTTCAAGGGCTGCTTTTTTTGCTGCCTCGGCTGCCTCCTGCTTTTTCAGCTCTTCCAGAAGTTCCGCACGGTTAAGTTCAAAACCAATTTTTATAAATTCAGGATAAAAAATTACTTTCAGCGGGTTTTCATCGCTGCTGTATTTTTTCAGGATTGTTATAATGAGGTTAAGTCCCAGTCCCGCACCCTCGGTGTTCTCATCCTCTTCGTTGAAGAAATTGTCGTTGCTGAGGCGTGCAGGAGCGACCTTTTTCAGGATCTGCTCCTTTTCGATTATGGTGATATTCTGGGTGTTTGTTACCCATATTTCAAGTGATTCCATTGAAGACTGAAATGTAATGGTATAAAAACGGTTATCCTTTTTGGCCAGCGCGAAGAAATTGCTGTTACCGTTCTCTTCAATCTCCTCCTTGAATTTTTCAAGGAATTCATTATAGTCCTTTTCAGGGCTGACGTTCAGTTCAGGGGCCATATATTTCTGGAAAAGAATTTTATAATTTGCCTTACTTGCGTTGATACCCAGTTCCTTGAAGCAGAAGAATAATTCACCTGCAAATGCCTGCAGGTTCTGCCTGGTAAGAAGCAGTTCAATAAGTTTGCGCACCAGTTCAGCGGAATCTCTTTCAAGGTCAAATAACCGTATGGTTACACGCCAGTCAAGGTCCTTGATGCCCATCCCGCTGCATATCTCAGTTATATTTTTGATTATCTCCTTAACGTTGATGTCATCCCTGAGGTCAATCATCTTGATTTTATTGAGATAGTTGATTTCACGTTCATAGAACGGATCAAGAAAGAACTGTTTCAGGTCCCGGTCAAATATCCATTTGTTCTGGATCAGCAGCCTGATAAAATCATCACGGCCCCAGATGGCAAGGTCCCTGTTGTAAAAGCGTTTCCCCTCGTACTGGAGAAGTATTGAAAAAAGGTTTACAATATCGTCATCTTCTTTGAAGCGCAATAACAGAGTGTCAGCTGCGGTCTGGCGGGGAATAGGAGTGCTCTGGCTGAAACCGGATTCACGGTAGAGACTGAATTTCTGGTTATATCGTTCACCCAGGAAATTCACCTGCTGGGTGTTTAACGAGTTTACCAGTATCTGGTTAAATAATTTTCTTATGCGTTTATTCACTATCAGTCTCCATTTGTTCCACGGATTTTTTCTGATTGTGCTGTATTAACCTCTGCCTGTTTATTATAATCCCCGCTCCCTTAGATTTTCAGTTTCAGGTGCATGTTTATTATAATATAAGCCTGTAAATTAATAGCGGCAATTAAAAAGATCTCGCAATAGTTTAAAGCCCTGTGCCTGGCGCATTAATTTGTGTCTTTTAATTTAAAAACAGATTTTTAAAAGAGCACATTCTTAAAATTCAATCAAGCATGTATTTCTGAAAGTGCAAATTTTTTAACCGGTGCCTGAACCAGCAGGCACTGCCTGCTGTCTGCCGGTTCTATTATAATGTTATTATCGGCTAAAGCGTATAAGCAGGAGACTCTTTTATTTAAGCCTGACCATGCATCAGGGCGTTATTAGAGCATGGCCGGTATTATACGGAAAAAATTATTTTCCCGGAAAGCCGGCCCCCCTGTTTTCGAATTCGAACTCGACCCGCCTGTTCAGGGCATCGTCATATTTACCTCCGTGTATCTGCGGGTCGGTTTCGCCAAGGGATACAATTTTTATTCTTGATTCATCAATACCCATGGATTTCATATACTGGACAACCTTTTCAGCCCTTAACCGGCTGATTTTGTAGTTGGCCTTTTTTGATCCCCTGCGGTCTGCGTGTCCCCTGATTATAACATCTGTGCCGGGATTTTTTCTCAGGTATTCAATAATTCCATGGAGTACAGGGATATATTCAGTCCTGATTTCTGCGGAATTGAATCTAAAATATACCGGCTTCAGCTCCGGAAGGCCTGAACCGTCTGTGCTGTAGATCTGGACCTGCTCCCGGACTTCTCCATACTTCTCTGATGTATCTTTATTTTTTCCGGTTGCTGAATTTTTATATGTACTGCCGCCTGCCAGTTTCTCAGCAGAAAGTTCAATATCCTGGACCTGCCCCGGCATGAGTTTTACCCGGACTGTTTTCCCTTTATGTGTCTTCCCCGAGGGTTTGACCATAAGCCAGCGTTCCCCGGCGTATGTATTTATGACAAGCTGTCCCCGGCTGTCGCAGGTCAGGACCTCCCAGCGGCCAGCCTGGTTGCCTTCACCTGATACAGACTGCCTGTAGACCGAAACCTCCGCGCCAGCGATGAGCTGACCGCCTGTCTTATCCTTTACCGTCAGCCTGATTCCCGACGGGGCATTACTGCTGCCGGAAGTTTTATCTTCTGCACTTTTAACCGCGCTTGAAACGTAGAGGTCATAACCGCCGAATCCGCCTGTCCTGTTTGAGCAGAACATCGTAATGGCCGCTGTCTCTGCGAGGTATAGGTCGTCAAAGCGTGAATTGACGCTGCTTCCCGCATTTACCGGATCAGAGAATCCTTTTTCACTCATTGTCGTGGAGTAGATATCCCAGCCGCCGTATCCCCCGCTGCGCCTTGAAGCGAAATGGTATACGCCGGCCCTGCTGTATGATGGAATAAATGCAAGTTCATAGTTGCCTGAATTGACAGATTCAGGCAGGGCCTTGACATCATTGAATTTCCCGCCGTCCCATGATGCCATGTATATAACAGACTTTGATATATTCCTGTATGGAAACCTTGTGAAAAATATAGTCCTGCCGTCAGAACTGAGTGAAGGCGAGCGTTCGTTCATGTTGGAGTTAACATCGCCTGCTACCTGCTCAGGTAACGTCCACTGGCCGTTTACCCTTCTCGATATGTATATGTCGTATGTTATACGTTTGTTATTGTCTGCAGTGGCTGATGGGCTGTAGCCGCCCGGCCTGTCTGATGAAAAAAGAAGTATCTGCCCGTCTGCTGAAATAAAGGGGGTTTCATCGTTTGATTCGGAGCTTACTTCGAGAACAGGGTAGGGTTCACTCCAGACTCCGGCGTCATTTGTACATGTATAAATTTTATGGGTGCTCTCCTGCTCGTTCCGCGAACTGAAAACTATTGTTTTACCGTCAGCAGTGCATGATGGGGAATAATCATCTCCCGAAGTATTTATCAGCATCCCGGTATTGTTGAATACTACTGACTGGCCGTATGCCAGGTATGCAGCGGTCAGAATAAACAGAAGAGCTGTTCCCGCTGCCGCTTTTTTTATCCATCTGGACTTTTGCATGTTGATATTCCCCTTATTGATTCAATGTAAGCCAGCTGCCGGTCTTTTAAAACAGGCATTAAGGTATTATATTAATATAACATATGACAGTACCCTTTTATTTATCGGGATATATTCGATTTAATTTCACTGTTAATTCTGTAACTTTTTAGAATGAAGATGGACTCGTGCCTATCTTTGAATCACGTGGGACTGGTTCCCTGTTTTTATACTTTGGCATTTTTCGATTGAATATTATATATTACGTCACTGCGAGGCATGTAATACCCTGGCAGTCTGTTTTTGAGAACGACCATTTCATTATATTAAACGCATTTCTGCCTGAACAGATTGCTTCACTTTGTTCGCAATGACCGGTACAAATCATTCCCTGGACCGTTATAAAAAAAGGTTTCATGAATTATTACTGATATAATTTGAACCTTTTTGACGATAATTAAACAGACTTGTCGGAAAACCGGTTCTGTGCCGGTTAATGCTGCGGTTGTTCAGATTACTACCGGCAGGTCCAATGTTCATCCGGAGGACTGATATGAGATTCAGGAAAAATATTATTTTTTTCTCAATAATAGTGATAACTGCAATAGGCGGGTCACTCCTGGCTCGCGAGAGCTATGAGGACTATATTGACCAGAGAAATAAAAAGGGTTATAATGAGGATTACAATATCAGCCGGGACAAACCGCTGTCAGAGATTAAGCCTGAAGACAGGGAGGATGTTCTCGATGAGATCAGGGGCGCGGTCCGCGAAGAGATAGATTCGAGCCTTAAGGATGACAAGGACAATGATAAAAAGCGCGTTATAGAAAACGACTTCGTTGAGCAGGTGCGGGGGATCGTCCGCGAGGAGATTGAGGACGCGATAAAGATAAAGAAGAGCAAGTACCTGAAGCCCGGCACAATCGAGATTGGCGGATATATATCCTACCAGGCCAGGGGCGTTGATTCGGATGTGAACGATAATAACAACATACTCAAGGTCTTCCCTCAGTTTGCATATTTTATTAATGAGCATATCGCATTTGCAGTAAAGGGCGAGGCTGAATTCAATATAACCACTGATACGCAGGCATATTCTGCAGGTATAGGGCCGCAGTATGTATTTGGCGTGACAAAGAAAGAGGATATATGTTTCTACACCGAGATCATGGCGGGAATAAGCAGGAATTCTTCGATTAATGATAATATTGGTTACAGGTATTCCAATGGTTTCGGATTCAAATTTGTTATGAGCAACGGGGTTATTATAAATGCGGGTGTACAGCTGATCTTCGATAATCTTGGTGAGAATGTGGAAGGGTTCCAGAATATAATCGTACCCACAGTGGGCATTACGGCCTGGTTTTAGGTAGAGAGTTTGTCCCGCACCGGCTTTACCGGGGAACAGAGGGGGAGGGCCTCTGAACTGATCCGGTTTATTTTTTCCCTCCCTGAGTTCTGCAGTGAACCCCCGTTATTTTCAGAGCATTCTATTGAAAAATTCATCAGCGGCCTGGGTGCTGGATACGCAGACCTCTTCCGCTATAACGGATGGTTCGAGGATATGGAGCCTGCCTCAATAGACAGGCTGCTGCTTGGTATGCTGCACAGTGTAACAAACGAAAAAGTCCTCCCGGTGATCAGGGGATTCATTGAAGAAGCTGATTTTACATTATTCGATGAATTTTCAGGCGGATCTGTCCCTGATGAATTCAGGAGAGAGAAACTATACGGATTTGCTGAAACTCTCCTTAAGCTGAGGACGACCCGGCTCAGGCTGAACAGCGCGTACACTGTGATCCGTTACGGTATAGCAGAAAGATACCTCGGCGAAATTATGCGTAAGTTTCCCCTGGTATATGAATCAGTGGCATCAGTGAATTCCCGGAAACTGTCTCCTGATGAATCGTCCCTGTTTTTTAAAACTGCGCTTATACTTGTAAACTGCAGGTATCTGCCTGATGGTCAGGGTTATCCTGCATCCTTCCCTGATATTGCAACTGAGTGTCCGCGAAGCATAAATCCTGATGATTACCCGGAACAGAATCCCCCTCTTGCAGGGGATTTTATCGACATCCTTGACATGCGCTTCAGGAATGCCGGATACTATGAGCTCCCTGTTAAGGGATGCATGAGCGCCGATGCCAGCTGGTTTGATACTGTGCGCAAGCCCGGGATAGCCGGGGTGAACCGTCAGCTGGCCGGAATATTTTATGAAATAGCCCTGGAGAGGAACTGGTAATGCGGACACAGGATACAGGCGGTCAGGCTGCTGTCACTGCCGCGGTGATGCTTTCGGCAATCGCAGCATTATGCGAGTATCTCTTTGCTGTGATTATTATGCCTGTGCAGGCTGTCATGGGATTGGCGCTGCTTTCGTTTGTTTTTGATGTGGTTTTTACTGCTGTTTTTATTTCTGACGCGGCTGAAGCTGCCAGGAGGCATAAAATCCGTTCGTTCATGCTTCACGGACGCGGGATTGTAGATTTCTGCGGATCTGTGCCGGTGCTGTTATTCTTTTCAGTTCCATCTGTAATAATAATCGCGTCCGGAACAGAATCGGCGGGGGTCAATTTTATGAAGACAATGACTTTTTTCTGGAGTTCGCTGTGCATTACAGGGTTACTGCGTGTTTCAAGGATGACCAGGCTTGCATCCCTCCCGCTGTTTTCCGGTTCGGGGATGACAGAACGGCACATAACCTTAATATGCACTGTTATCTGCGGCGCTGCGGTAACCACTGGCCCTGTGTGCGGTTTTATCATGCGGAGGGCAGGTGCACAATATGCTCATGCTGCAGCAGGGGCTATCGCAGCCTTCATGCTGTTCATAATTCTTTCTGCTGTAATTGCGATTTATTCAAGGCATTTCGGAAATACGGTCAGTTCTGTCCTGGATACCCTTGACAAAGGTTTCAGACGCCGGGAGTTTTACCTGAAAGTAAAGTTACGCGAAGAGTTCAGGGATGACGGTATATACAGGATAGCAGCATTCTACAACGAAACATATCTTCCGGCAAAGACTAAGCAGAACATAAACAGTCCCGAACCCGCAGCATACAGGGTACCTGAAGAGGAAGTGAAGAATTTTATCAGGAACAGGTAGGGGCTTCCGGATCAGCTTCTGTCCTCAATTATCTTGAGAGAAGTCCTTTCCCTGTTTGTTATTTTAGCCGAGTCGTTGAATATGATAATCACGTCTGTCCGGGTATTCTTCTTGATGATAAAATAGTATTCCCAGGAAAGCTTCCTGACCAGGTCAATACCCCGGCCTGTTTCAGAAATATGCTCCATGATGTCTTCGCCGGTAAGGACCGATCGTTCAATCAGTATCTCCTGTTCGATAACACTGTTGATACTTTCCAGTATGCGTTCACTCGTTAGGCACCCGTTATAGTCCGTAATTGAAACGGCGTAGGAACTGTCATTCCTGCAGAAAAAGAGATCAACCGACTTGCCATTTTCGAGTGTCACCGGCTTCCTGTGAAGTTTCTCTTCCGTAAGTCCGTGAGAGTGGTATACAGCGTTTATTATCATCTCGTTCAGGATTAGACTGATTGCCATCCTGCTTTGAATTATGAAGCCCCATTGCGTTATCTGGTCAATCATCATCTCGATTGCGTCTGTTATCTGGACGGACCTTGTAATTTTTATGCGTTTGAGGTCGCGCATATCCTCCAGGTAGTATTGCAGCCCGAATATGTTCTCTTTTGTAATAAGTTTGGCACTGAGGCTCAGCAGTTCCTTTTCGGGTACAGGTTTTTGCAGTACATTACCGATTCCCCTTGTAAAGATCATGTTGAAAAAGGAATCAATCTTTTTATCAGTGATCATTATTGCAGGGATAAAGGGGTAGTTTTCCCTGATATATTCATACAGGTCAAAGGCGTTGTCACCGGGAAGCTCAACCTCTGATACAACCAGGTCGTATTCATATGCCTTCATTTTTGATATAGCGTCAAAAGCCGAGTCGCATGTATCGACCTTGTATCCACTATCTATATAAAGCCCGGCAAGCTCATCCCTGCAGGGCGATGGATCTGCTATAAGTATTCTGTACATACCTGACCTTTTGATAATAAAGTTTTTTGACTTATCTAATATGTAAAACCGATGAAGATGATACTAATAAAGTTCCCATGCCTGTAGGCAACTTTTTTTTAATAATGTATTCACATGCCTGTTTTTTTATGGAAAAATAAGGCAGTATCTGTATTAAGGTTGATTAATTGAATATAATTACCGATAATTTAAATACCTGACATGAACCCTTTTCGGGATGTGAATAATCAGGCAGATTTGATACGGAAATTTTCAGGAGGATATATGAAGAAGTTTTTTTATGCAGCTGTTTTTTCCTTTATTATGGTTCCTTTTTTTCTTGCAGCCCAGGATGGTAAAAGGGAATCCGTAAATCTTAACGAGCTTGGAAAGCTTTATGATAAACAGATATATGAACTGAACCTTGACATTCAGAAACTTTTAGCAGATGGAAAGTTTATGGAAAACCGTGAATTCAGGTCGCTCCCGTACCAGTCCGAAATTAATTACGGGCCTGATTCAAAGAATCCCCAGTATGTTGAGTTGAAAAAACATGTTTATACAAGAAACGGTGAACTGGGTGCTGAAGTTGTAGGTTACGAAGAGAAAACAATGCAGATGTATACCGACGGCAAGACAATCAGCAAAATTGTTACAATAGTGCGAAAAAAGAATTTCAGGACACTTGAAGAGGAGATCGTGACCATGGTTGATCCTTCTCCTGCTACCGAGGGGACTGACGATATAGTTCTGACACACCAGTATAATAAAAAAATTCTTGTTAAAGAGAAAAAGCTCGCAGAGATAGAGAACACCATGGATGGACCGATCAGGAACAGTATCAAGATACAGTTCATTATTCCAAATCTTGCAATACTGAACAACATGCTTATTTTCATTTCCGAGGTAAACTCGAAGGATTCAAAGGATGCTGACATGAAAATGACCGAGTTTTTAAACAAGGCAGCCCTTTATTAATAAAGAACCAGGTAAAGAATGAAAAAAGCAGTCCCGCGGGACTGCTTTTTTGTTATGGTATTCAGAAAATTATGGTCAAAAAAAACTTGACCTATCGGGCTGTAATCCGGTTTATCAGCGGATAGGTTAAAATTGAATTTAGAAGAAATATACATATAAAGAGGGGCATAATGAAAATAGCAGTAGCCGGTACAGGGTATGTGGGACTTTCTATTGCAGTGCTGGCATCACAGAGACATGAGGTTGTTGCTGTAGATGTTATAAAGGAGAAGGTGGACCTTATCAATAAAAGGATTTCTCCTATCGAGGATCATGAGATTTCGGACTTTCTTGCGAATAAAAAACTCAGCCTCAGGGCAACAACCAATGCGGAAGAGGCATATAAAGATGCTGAGGTTATTTTTGTGGCAGGGCCTACAGACTATAACTCCGAAGGTGATTTTTTTGATACTTCTGTTATTGAAAAAATATTTGATGATATAACTAAATACAATAAGCAGGCGATTGTCTGCATAAAATCAACAATACCGGTAGGATATACTGTTAATACTAAAAAGAAATATCCCGGCATGAAGCTCATATTCTCGCCTGAATTCCTGCGCGAGGGGAAGGCGCTCTACGATAACCTGCACCCGTCGCGGATCATAGTGGGCGCAAAATCAGCTGATGCAGAGATTATCGCGCAGATACTCAAAGAGGGTTCGCTCGACGCTGATACCCCGGTACTCTTCACAGAACCTACGGAGGCAGAGGCGATCAAACTCTTTGCCAATTCGTACCTTGCATTGCGCATAGCATATTTTAACGAGCTTGATTCATACGCGCTCAAGTACAACCTTGATACAAAGCAGATCATCGAGGGAGTGGGCCTTGATCCGCGCATAGGGCTGCACTACAACAACCCGTCTTTCGGGTTCGGCGGATACTGCCTGCCCAAGGATACAAAGCAGCTGCGTGCGAATTATAAAAATGTTCCCAACAATATAATACAGGCCATAGTTGACTCCAACAGCACAAGGAAGGATTTCCTCACTGATGTTATTATTTCCAGGAAACCGGATAAGGTGGGTATATACAGGCTTGTGATGAAAGAGGGGTCTGACAATTTCAGGGCGTCATCTATCCAGGGGATCATGAAACGTATTAATGCCAGGGGGATCGAGTGTGTGCTCTACGAGCCTGCTCTTAAGGAGAATAAATTTTTTAATTCAAGAAAGATTGAATCACTTGAGGAATTCAAGAAGATATCTGACGTTATAGTCGCAAACAGGATGCATCCTGAACTTGAGGATGTGAAGGAAAAGGTTTTTACCCGCGACCTTTTTACAAGGGATTAAGGCCGGGTGGTCTTGCGGTCAGAAGGGGAGGAATTGTAGAGTTCCTCCCTTCGTTTTTTCGCGGCATTAAGCAGGCGTATGAATTTATCCCAGTCTTTTTCATCCACTATCCGCCAGTTTCCCTTACCCCTCTCTTTTTCGACCACGTCCCGTTTTTTATTGGAGAGATCGATCTTTAAAGTCAGAATCAGCCAGAGAATAAGACAGACTGTAATTGATGCAGATACGTATAGAGTCGTGATCATTGAACCTGAATCACCTGCAAGAGTCTTCTTCATTACAATAAGCATCAGCCCGTAGGTTAAACCAAACACGCCAAGACATAACAGTATGGATATAAAGAGTCCGCTCCGCCATGCACGGTCAGTAAGAATATCTTTAAGTGAAAGTTCAATTTTATGCTGTGCAGATGTTGATTCCTTGAAGTCAAGCTCCATGCGTGAAAAGACAGTGTTGGGAATAACACGTTCAACGTGTTCAGTTAATATGCTTCTGAATATGTATGTTTTCATTTTTATGCTCCGAGATGGAATCAGGAACGTAGTTTATATATAGTATACAGCTTGATACTGATTTTGTAAAGTAAATTACAGTCCGGGTTCATTGACTCTGATGTCTCATGTCTTTACCTCTCTCTTTGATGGATTCTTCAGATTTATCGGGTCTGTCTTTATTTTTTTGCAAGCTGAAATTTGAAGAATGACAGAGGAACACCCGGGATTTTTGTAATCACAAATTGTAAATCTCCGATTTTTCTGCATGGAATAATGTTTTTATCTACCATGCCTGTAAAGTGCTTGATTTTTTGCATAATCAAATTAAAAAAATTCAGTCTTGGTTTTCTTCATAATCAGTTTAGACTGAAAACTGAATGATTTCTGTTGCCGGGCAGCTGAGTCTGAATAATCTGAATATAACGAGGTAAGTCCATGTCAAATCCCGTAACCAGGTATTTTTTAAAACCCTATGATGGGATGGATTATCTGACAAGAAAAAAAGCCGGGCTTGTGATGTTATTCGCAATTGCGATTGCCATAGCGCTGAATTTAGCCACTCTTTTGTCACTTACCGTAAGTGTAGAACGGGCAAAAAATTTTTTCGAATCAGCTATCGGTGCGACAGTCACGTCAGTCATTGTGCTTATTCTTCTACGGACAGGCAAGGCGCGGATTGCCGCGCATGTGATGATCATTGCATGCTCTGTGGTTACAGTATTGGGATTTTTCAGAAAAGACCCGCTGGTTGCCTACAACACCATGGTATATTTTATGTTTGTTGTGCTTATATACGCTGCAGCTTTTTCATCAAAGTTTATAACTTCGATTGTTATGACAGCTTTTGTTGCATCCGACGTAATCTACTTCATGCTTCACCGTGCTAATCAGGATCCTGCGGTCAAGACAGTAATCAAGGTCGGCTTGATCGACAGCCTGGCCGGCCTGTTACTTGCGTATATAATAAGCCTTCTTTCTATCACAATGATGCAGAATTCCATCAGCCTTACTAATGAAGAAAAGGCAAAAAATGATGCGCAGATGAATGAAATGAAGAATCTTCATGGAATCATACTTGAGAGCGCCCGCAAGCTTTCATCCTTTGCAGAGAATCTTTTTTCAAAGACCCGGAACTTCTCGAAAAACCTCAACAACCAGGCGCAGTCAACCGATGAGATCAACATTTCAACTGCACAGACGGCAAAGAGTGTTGCAGGGACTGCCGACAATATACAGGAACAGTATTCCTCGGTGCTGACTCTCGTTGATTCAATAGTAAAGCTGTCGGCCGAGACCGATGAACTGAAAAAGGGATCTGCCGATGTACGTTCGGCATTCGGTTCGGTTGTAGACCTGGCTCGCGCGGGAGAGACAGCCGTCACTAATATCGACAGGAACTCGAAAGATCTTATCGAAAGCACTTCCAGACTTTCATCGATCATGGAGATACTGGAGGATCTTTTTGACAAGATACAGCTCCTGGCCCTTAATGCCGCGATCGAGGCTGCAAGGGCAGGGGACCAGGGCAGGGGTTTCGCTGTTGTAGCTGACGAGGTTAACAAGCTCTCGGAAAAATCGATGACGAGTCTGAAGGAGATCAACCAGCTTATCAGCTCGAACGTAACAGGAGCCGAGGAGGGGAGCCAGAATATTGAGGTCATCATCCGGCTCATCAAGCAGATATTCAACACGATTAACACCCTTGAAGTAAGTTCCAGCGAGATTTTTAAACATATAAACAACCAGGAACAGATCAAGAACGAGATAGAAGTCAAGATTGGCGACCTGAAAAAAAGGTCAATCGAGATTAAGGATGATACAGGCGAGCAGGAGAAGGTACTGAACGTAATTGCCGGGAAGATATCGGAAATAAACTCGCTTATCCAGTCCAACACATCAGTTGCGGGCGACCTTTTAGTTGCGGCAGAGGAGCTCGCGCAGGTGGCAGAGAAGCTTAACCAGCAGGCGGGAAAATCTATCTGATATGATTTAATGTTTTACTGTTGCTGTGAATGTACAGGTGAGTAATGACGGAAATAAAAAAAGAGGGGTTATCCCCTCTTTTTTTAAATCGAAAAGCTTAAATTACATCTTCGGTTTAGCTTTTGCTTTGGCTTTAGCTTTTGCTTTGGGTTTAGCTTTTGCTTTGGGTTTAGCTGCTTTTAATGCTGCTTCTTTTTTCTTTGCAGCAACCAAGTCACTTGAAAGTTTAGAAATTGATGCTGTCTCAGCCTTAACTTCCTTCTGAAGCTTTGCTACTTTCGCTTTTTTCTTTGAGAGGCTGTTCGCCAGTTGTTTAGCAGTTGCCATACATACTCCTTAAATGTTTTATTTTCAATTCAATAAACAATAACACTAAGAATATCGGTATAATGTTCAGTATGCTTGAATTTTATTTAAAAAAAATATCATCCGGTATTCGCCAGGCACACGATGTGATTAATCAGTTGCATCCTCCAGTCAGCAGCACCACCGTGTAACATTGAATCCTGCTGAAGTTTAAAAAATATAATGAAAAAGCCCCGGCAATTGACCGGGGCCTGTAGTCTACATGTTATGCGGATGATTCGTTTTATTCATAGAACCTGTCCAGCGGGGTTATATCTTCAATCATCTTAAGGATATCGCCCTCCTGGGGGAACTCCTGGAACATCTTTTTTTCCTCTTCAACTGTGCCGTTCTCGGATTCATTTACAAGTTTGCCTATCAGTGTCTCAATGTCCTTGTCGGTATTGCCGTAAATCATCAGGATATTCGGTCCTGAACCGATGCCCCAGTCGAAGCCGTCATTGCGGTATGCCATAAATGTTTCGGTTATCCCGTCGCCATCTGCATCTTCGCAATAGTAGACAACTTCATCACCTGACTTCCCGGTTGCCGATGTGAAGAATTTCTGCTTTACATCATTTGAATTATCCGGGTTCACTTCCATTGAAATCTGCTTCTTCCTGACATGAAGACCTGATTCACCGCGGTTCTTCATCAGTGTTCTGAATTTTTCAACATGCATTTTTATAAATCCGTCTCTTACGGATTTATAAAACTGACCGAAGTTGCTCGAGACAAATTCTTCGTTGATATTCCTGAGGAGGTCGCTGCGCCTGTATATAATTCTGACACAGTCAGGTTTTCCGTTGATCTTGTTGAGCCAGAAATCATTATTATCTACATACTTGTTTTCAGCATCCATGACAATTCTCTTCATCTTTACTTCATCGACCTTGTCAAAACCGTCGGCTATGAAATAGGATTTGCTGTCCTTGATAACCAGGAGTATCTCAACCGAATTATCCTGAGTCTGCACATCCGGCCTTTCAATTCTCTGGTAGACTATACGGTCTTCCTTGTAACGGGTAATTTTATCAACGTCAAGGATCAGGTATTCTTTTTCTTTTGAGATAAGTATCCCTGAACAGAGTATACTCAGAAGAAGTATTACTAAGGCATATCTAAATTTCCGCATATGTTAACCTTTGTTTAACCATTAATTAGATGATATATTATTTTATATAGTATCGGATAACCGGGAAATTAAGTTAACAAATAAAAAAGTGTCATCTTCTATGAAAATAACCCCGGCAGCGGTACCAAAATCCGGGTGAATTACACCGGCACTTAAATAATTATTGACACAAATGTTTTGCGCTATTATAGTTAGCTTTCATCTTGCTCCAGTAAAAATTTAAACCCGATTAAACAGGTAGGATAATGAAAAATATTATTTATGCTTTTATTATAATTTCCCTGATTACAGCAGCGGCCTGTGAAACAACAAAGCAGCAGGTTAAAAAGACTGAAAATACCGGCGAGCAGGTCATTAAAGACCAGCCGGCGGATATAAAATCTGATGATAAACTATCGTCAGATGTGAACGGTAAGTCCGGTTCAACCAGAGGTGTTCTGAAAGCGGGTAACTATAAATATGAAGGCGATATCAGGGACGGGAAACCCCACGGTAAAGGGAAGCTTTCAATATATGACAACAACGGCAACCTGACTTCAACTGTAGAGGGTGAATTCGAAAACGGGAAGACCAGGGGTGAAATGCAGGTCACCAATTATGACAAAAATGGTAAAGTTGCCAGCAGGTTCACAGGCACCATGAAGGACGGTTCGTATGATAAATACGACAAGGGTACACTGGTGACTTATGATTCGAAGGGAAATGTAACCAGTTCATATACGGGCGCGTTCAGGGATAACAAACCTCACGGTGCAGGTGAGCTTACCTTATACGACAGCAATGGGAAGATTGTGAGTAAATATGCCGGCAATTTTACCAATGGACAGCCCGATGGTGCAGGCGTTCTTTATGAATACGACAATGATGGAAAACTGGTAAGAAAAACCGAGGGTAATTTTTTCGAGGGACGCCCAAGCGGCAAGGTGACGATTTCAAATTATGACAGCAATGGAAAGCTTATTAGTACAATCACCGGTGAATACAGGAACGGTAAAATATACGGTACCGCAACAATAATTACATATGATGAAAACGGCAGAAAGATATCTGAATATACCGGCGAGGTTGTTGACGGCAAACCAAACGGCAAAGGTGTGCTGGTTACATATGACAAGGACGGCAAAGTTCTATCTAAATATACGGGTGATTTTAAAAACGGTCAGCCTGATGGCGAGGGGAAGCTTGTAGTATACGACAAAGACGGGAAGGTAAAGTCGGAATATACCGGGACATTTAAAAACGGGAAATTCGATGGTAAAGGTATACTTGTTGAGTACAACGCGAAAGGTAAAATGATCAGTAAGTATGAAGGTTCATTCAAAAACGGCGAAAAGGATGGAGAGGGAACATTATCGGAATATGATGAGAATGGGAAGCTCCGTTCAAAATATACAGGAGACTTTAAGGGAGGCAAACGTCATGGGCAGGGATCGCTTTTTGTTTATGACGAAAAGGGGGTACTGGTTAAAAAATACCTGGGCATGTTCACCGATGACAAGATGACGGGTGAGGGGGTCCTCTTCGTATACGACAAGGATGGAAAGCTGGTTTCGAAGTACCTGGGACAGGTTGTCGATGGGGTCCCTTCAGGAGAAGGGACATTATTCGTCTATGATAAAAACGGCAACGTTGTTTCAAAATATACAGGACAGTTTAAAGACGGGCGCATGCATGGTAATGGTACACTCTTCACTTATGATTCAAAGGGCAACCTGGTAAGCAAGGTTTACGGCAGCTGGGCAGACGGGGCTTTCCAGGAGGAGAAATCGGCATCATCGGGTGACGGGGATACCTACACCGGCGAATGGTTAAACGGGAAAAAACATGGTTTCGGCGAATATACCTGGGGCAGGAAATCCAGGTGGTTCGGCGCGAAATATATTGGCTACTTTGAGAGTGATAAGAAGTCTAACCAGGGTTCTCTTATACTTCCCTCCGGTGATAAATATGTCGGCGGTTTTAAAAATGACAGGATCCACGGCGACGGCGTATGGTACTATGTGGACGGATCAAGGTTTATAGGCCAGTTTAATGAAGGTAAATGCGAAAGCAAGGGACTGAAGATATGGGCCGATGGAACAAGGTACATCACTGCAATAGACAGCTACTACCACAGTGAAAAAAATGCTTTTATGCCCAATGCAGATAGTGTAAAATATAAAACATGCACACAGAGTGACAAAACAAAAAACGGCAAATCTTCATATACCTGGGAAGCTGAAGAGGTAATAGACAAGGTGCCGGACAAGGTGACCGAAGAGAACCCGATAGAGTGGAGCCCGGGGAACTGAAAGATTATGCCGACAATTCTGTATCTATACGGCTGGAGGTTCTTTTTTTATTCCAATGAAAGGAATGAACCGGTTCATATTCATTGCCAGAAGGGAGAGAAGGATGTCAAGTTCTGGATTATCGAAAAGAAATTCGATATAGTTGAGGATTATTCCTATAATTTATCTGATTCTGATAAACGAGTTGTCAGAAAAATAATTTTTGAGAATTTTGACTATATAGTGGATGAGTGGAAAAAATTTCACGGAGCAAAATCATGAAAAAATATCATAAAGTGGGTAAGTTGAAATTTGAAGGAAATTATCTGATTCTCAATGTAGATGACCTGGAATATAAAGTTGATATAAGAAAACAGTCAAAAAAGTTATTAGTGGCGGATGACAAAGAGAAAAATAATTATATAATTTCAGGATCGGGCTACGGAATCCACTGGCCGGATTTAGATGAGGACCTGTCAATTGACGGACTGATCGGAGTGGTGAAGAAGCATGATAAGAATAGAATTGCAGTTTAAAAGAAACAAACCTCAGTTGTTTGCCACAACCACTGCCCGTACCGGAGCCTGGTAACCCTCAACAGTCTTTCTGTTATCGCATTTGTCAAGGAAGTCCGCAAGGGACTCGGTGTTTACCCACGGGGTCCTTCTCTGTTCATCACCTGTGGTGGGCGTTACATCAACGCAGCGCGCATGGGCAAATCCCGCAGCCCTGAGCCACGAGAGCAGCACCGCAACCGTAGGTATAAAGTATACATTCTGCATCATGGCGTATCGGTCAACCGGTGTCAATGTAAAGTGGCTCTCCCCTTCAAGAATCATTGTTTCCAGTACAAGTTCACCTTTTCCCGAAAGCATGCTCTTTACCTGCTTAAGAAAGTCTATGGGGGACCTTCTGTGGTACAGTATTCCCATGCAGAATATGGTGTTGAACTTTTTTCCTGACGCAGGGAGTTCCTCAAGGCGCAGGGGAAGCGTGTGAATATTTTCTGTCCCGGCAAAGGCGTTCAGCAGGTTGAACTGGCAGTAGAAGTTTATGTAAGGTTCGACCCCGATTGCCGCAGCGGGTCTGTGCGGTATCATGCGGAACATGTAGTATCCTGAACTTGATCCTATATCCAGTACGTGCCGGTTCTCGAGCGGTGTAATGTGCGGTATGACCCGGTCCCACTTCAGGTTTGATCTCCACTCCGCGTCTATATCTATGCCGAATAGGGTGAATGGCCCCTTGCGCCAGGGCCACATCTCCATGAGCGCAGTGCGGAGAGAACTCAGGGTATCGCTGTCAAGTTCATTATTCCTGCCGATGACCACTGAGTCGCCGGTGAAATCGGTGTATGCGGCCTTCAGGTTCATGAATGGCGTTGCGGCCTCTGCGAGTTTTATCCCCTTGGAATCGGTGCGGGTTATGTAGTCGTGCTTTTCACGGCTGATACGGAGTATTTCAAGAGCCTCTTCCCGTTTGTAGCCGTAACTCATCCATCGTTCAACCGATTCTATCATGAATCCTTCCTGCATACGAACGAAGTGAAATGGAACCACTTGTTGTATATCTCTATCGCGGTGAATCCTGCACCGCGCATCCTCTCCATGTGAGTTTCCACTGTTTCGGGAACAAGGACGTTCTCGAGCGCTTCGCGCTTCCTGTTAATCTCGAACAGGGAATACCCGTTCTCCTCTTTGAACCTGTAGTAGAACTCCTGCTGCAGTTCGGAAAACTGCGGGTCACTGTTTACTGTTTTTTCAGTAAGGAGAAATATTCCGCCCGGCAGAAGTGCGTTGTATATTTTACTGACCAGCGTGCTCCTGTCAGCCGCGGGTATGAACTGCAGGGTCAGGTTGGCCACGATCACCGAGGCATCCGCCATGTTTATTCCGCGGATATCCGACAGCACCGGGTTTATGCCGCTGTGTGAATCGAAACCTGAAATTCTTTTTTTAAAGAGGTCAACCATGGGCGCGGAATTGTCCACCGCGGTCATTTTAAACGGTCTGCCGTTCATCTGCTGGATTAGTGTCAGTGCGAAGTTACCGTTGGAGCAGCCAAGGTCATATATTTGCGTACCGGCCTGGTAGAACTTTGCCGCGAGCCCTGCCTGCTGTGTTAATACCTCCCTGTAGTGCGGGACCGACCTTGAGATCATGTCATCGAAGACGCTGGCCACGGTTTCGTTGAATTCGAACGGTGTAACATCGGCAGCGTCCGCGTATATCCTGTCTTTTTTATCCATGATTTTTACCATCGCGTGTTATGATGTCGTTGATTATTATACCTGCCAGTGTGAGCCCGAATATTCCGGGCATAAACGATATGCTCCCCTGTGTGCGCCTGCCGTTTCCTGTTTCAGGTTCTTCGACCCTGTTAAGGTTTTCAGTTGAATAGACGCAACGTACACCACGTTCTATCCCCAGGTCTTTAAGATTTCTTCGTATAACGCGCGCAAGGGGGCAGTGTGATGTTTTCGATATGTCGGCGGTTTTCACCTGTGACGGGTCAAGCCTGCTCCCGGCGCCCATTGATGACACAAAAGGTATGGCGCGCCTGTGGAGTTCTGCAATTAGTGCGGTCTTTGCAGCAATCTCGTCAATGGCATCAATCGCGTAGAAGTTATTTGCCCCATCCGGTATTATCGACGGGATGTTTTCAGGTGTAAGGTGTTCAGTAATTTTTATAATTTCAAGTTCAGGGTTGATCTGCATGTATCTTTCATCTGCCACATCTGTCTTGAGCCGTCCCATACAGGGCTGCAATGCAAGTAACTGCCTGTTTATGTTTGACGGTGTAAATACGTCAAAGTCGTCGATTAAAAGTCTGCCGACACCCGCCCGCACAATTGCCTCTGCAGCATACCCTCCGACCCCGCCCAGTCCGAACACTGCGACCGTGGACTCTTTGAGTCTAAGAAGTCTTTCGTCACCAATGAGTATCCTGCTGCGCGAGAGGTCCATCATAAATTTAAACCGAATATTCGTGATGCGTTGAGCGTTGTGCTTTCGGCGATTTTTTCTTCGCTTATGCCGAGTATCTCCGAGGCCGCGGCAAGGAACAGCAGTATGTTGTGCGGCATGTTCGGCTTTTCTGTTCCGGCAGGCGGGATGTCCGGGCTGTCAGTCTCAAGCATGAAATGTTCGGGATAGATTTTTTTCAGAACATCGCTTCTTTTTTTACTGTTGCGGTAGGTCAGCGTTCCGCCCATTGAAAATGAAAGTCCCTTCTGTATGAGCGCTTCGGCGATTTCGACGCTCCCCGAGAATGCATGCACTATGCCGCCGCGCTTCGGAACGCCGATACTGTTTATGCACTCGACCAGCTCATTGAACGCGCCGCGGCAGTGGATGATTACGGGAAGGTTGCAGTCCACTGCGAACCGGAGCTGTTTTGCAAATACCCTGTACTGCAGGTCGAACGGGGGAGAAGTTATCTTTTTATCAAGACCGATCTCACCCACTGCGATCATTCCCTTTTTTGTTTCGGAATGCAGGAGCTCCATCACTGACAGGTCCTTTTCGGTTACATACCACGGGTGGACTCCCGCACTGTATTCAACCTGTTCAAAACGCTTTGACAGGGAGCGTGATATGTTCCACTCGTCTGATGTTACCGATGATGTTATGAGTTTGGCAATGCCTGCAGCGGCAGCCTGTTCAATCACCGCCTCGATGTTCTGCAGGAGTTCGGGGCTCTCAAGATGGCAGTGGCAGTCAACGAGTTTCATTATTTATTCCCCGATAATCTTGACAAGGACCCTCTTGGGTCTGAGCCCGTCAAACTCGCCGTAGAAGATCTGCTCCCATGGACCGAAGTCAAGCCTCCCCGCGGTGACCGCCACCACAACCTCGCGTCCCATGACGCTGCGTTTGATATGCGCATCGCCGTTGTCCTCGCCGGTATTATTATGCCTGTACGCGCTTACGGGATCATGCGGAGCCAGCTTTTCAAGAAAATCGTCAAAGTCCTGCATGAGGCCCCGTTCGTTGTCATTGATAAACACGCTTGCAGTGATATGCATTGCATTCACCAGGCAGAGCCCCTCTTTTATTCCGCTCTTCACAAGCTCCTCCTCAACGCGGCCGGTTATGTTTATGTATTCCCTGCGGGCTTTAGTGTTGAATGTAAAGTAGGTCGTGTGTGATTTCATTTTCTGCTCCGGAATATTTCTAACTTCAGAATTGCATACGAATTATAAAGTTTGATATAACCTCCTTTACTAAAGGCCGGCTCCTGCGCATCCATGCGCCCGCCACCACTAGTACCTCCTTGTATGTCGGAGGTGGCCGACATACAAGGAGGATTTTTTAATGGAACTGAAAGTTTATCAGTTAGTCTTCTGTAACATAAATTCAAAAATCCCCTGTCGCTATCGCGACATCCCCTTTATTAAAGGGGATGATTCTGTTCTATTTCTCTTTCAGTGCCATGGCTATTACGGTTACAGGGTGAAGCACCTTGTAGTTTGTATTCATCTCGATCTGCATTTTGCATGTTTCGCAGTCAGTTATAACAAATTCCGGGTCTGCACTGTGAATCATGTCGAAGAGCCTGCTCCCTACGGCCTGTGATATTTCATAGTTTTCGTTTTTGAATCCGTAAGTCCCTGCAATGCCGCAGCACTCGGAGTTCAGGACAACAAGGTCAAGCCCGGGAATCATTTTAAGGACATTAAGAGTGTGCATTACTCCGCCCATCCTTTCCAGGTGGCACGGGGAATGGTATGCAGCCCTGATGCCCAGGCGCTTCATTTTCGGCATGTTCCCGGAAAGGAACTCCTCACTGATAAAACGTGTCGCGTAGTCTGTTCTTTCGATAATCTTCGAGTTGTCAAGTTCAAGAAAGCTTGAATATTCGTACTTCAGCGCGAATGCGCAGCTTGAAGATGTGGCTACTATACGTTTTCCCTCTTCCGCGGACTGGAGCGAATTAATATTGTAGGCGGCGTTTTTTTTGGCCTTCTCAAGGTAGCCGTTTGCAATTAAAGGAACGCCGCAGCATTTCTCTTTCATTATTTCAACGCCGTAATTCATGGCGTTCATTACTTTGACAAAGTCTTTGCCCAGGGCATGGTTGTTGTAGTTAACAAAACATCCATGGAAATAGACCACGCGTTTTTCATAGTCTTTCTGTGTCGGGGCGATCTCCTTCCTGAACACGTTTTCAAAAGCTGAACTTTCATATGACGGGAATGTACGCCTGTAAGGTATGCGCAGCAGCAGGTACATTAAGACGCGTACCGCCCTGAGTTTAAGGACAAAGTTTGTTATGAAACTCATGCGTGTGGCAATGCTCCCTACAAAGTCCGTGCGGCTCATGAACCAGTCGCGCGGCCTGAACCAGTTTATCTTCAGGTAGTTCCACTTGGCGTTCTGTATGATCTCGGCAATTTTTACATCTGACGGGCATGCAATCTCGCATCGTTTGCAGTTTGTGCAGTACTTGAGCGATGCGTCGACCAGTTCGGGGTTTTTGATCCTGAGGCGTTCGGAATCGGGCCCTGACTGCTTGGGTCCGGGGAATAGGTGAGTGGCCTGGGACACGGGGCAGTATATGGTGCAAACAGTGCACTTGATGCAATGGTCAAAGCTTATATTTTCAAGTTTAATCATTTTTTCAGTTCCCCGGTTATTTTTTCGGCGCATGCAAATCCCGATGAAATGGCGACCCCGCCTCCGCATCCTTCGCGTACAGGGTCGTAGCCTGAAAGTACTGCGCCTGCGCAGAAAACATTTTCTACGGTTCTGCCCCTGTCATTCACCGGGTTGAAATTTTTGTCAGTCTCAACTCCGTATGAAAGGAATGGATGGCTCTTAGCATCGAAGAAGAACCAGCTGTACCATTTACTCCTTTTGCCGTCCGCATTGACCTTGAAGTTGAATACAGGCTCCATTATTTTCTGCGAGTCAGATGTCAGTCCGCCGCTGAAAAAGCTTCCAGTTGCAAGTACATAGAACTTCGCGCTCACGGGTTCCCTGCCCGTATTCCTGGTGTTTATGTATTCAAGCATGCCTGAGTCCGAAGGCCCTGACTCCGCGCGTTCGCCTGCAATGAATTCTCCGCCGTGGCCTATGAAGGAATCCTTTAGCGCATGGTCTATGCGCAGGCCGAGTATTGAGGGGGGGAGCGTGGGTATCTCGTAAATGAATTTACCCGTCATCTCCTCGAGGCGTTTGCGTATGGCCCGGTAATTGTTTATTCCGAGGAAGGCCGGGAGCGAAACAGTTGTGGCGTCGCCGGCTGCCCTGCGTATCTCCTCGGCTATACGGGGAAGGTATTTTTCAGTCTCGAAGATTCTTGCAAGGTCTGTTGACCTGAATTCGTTCAGGTTCTTCTGCGTGTTCATGTACCAGGGGAGCGATACCTCTCCCAGCACGATCTCCCTGTCTGCGAAGATGCGGTTTTTCTTTAAATATGCCGCTGTCTGTTCCGGGTAGTAGTCGCGGAATCCCTTGAAGTTCATTACCGCGATCTTTTCCCTTGAATTTACAACTTCAAGTCCCCGGGGGCTGAAGACGCTCTCCTGCGAAAGGTACGCGGGCTTAAGCATGCCGAGTCCTGTTATGTGGAAGTGGTTCATGTCCGCGTTATGGTTCAGGGTAAGACCGGCACTGGATGTTTTATCAATGAAGAAGTCCATGGACTTCTTTATCACAGGCAGCCCGGCCTTTGCGTAGGGATGGTCCATGCGCGTCCTGCATATTTTTTTCACCTGGTCAAAGGGTTTTTTCACAACCTCGCCATCTTCATCATAACCCGCAAGGTCTATGGATCCAGAGGAGAAATGGAGCGAGTTCATGCCGCCTGAAATTATGGCAGTACGGAGTCCTTTTTCGGCACACCTTATCCCGCAGGTAAGACCGGCGAGCCCGCCGCCTATGATCAAAACATCATATTTCACTTGTTGTCTGTCCTTTTCTTTTTAGTTTTAACCGGCCTTGCGATTCCAAAGAGCCCCTGGTATATCCAGTAGGTGAATTCCGACTCCCTGAGCCCGTCGCCCCAGAGTACCGGCCGTACACCCTTCCAGCGCTCTTCCAGGAAGTCGTGAAGGAGTTCGACCGATTCCTCGGGCGAAGCACCGCCGTACTCCTGCAGAAGGCCGGACCCCCTGTACGCGCAGAGTTCACCCTGGCAGGGACCCATGCCTATGCGTGTGCGCCTGCGCAGGTCAACAAGGTCCTTTACGTTCAGGTTTTTTATGGCGTACTCAATTTCGCCCTCTGTTACCATTTCGCATTCACAGATGAGCCTGTAGTTGCGTTTCTCTTTGGTCATTATACTCTGCAGGCGCTGGCCGTGCCTGTAGAATGTCGAGCCCACTACAGAGTCCGGTATGCCGCTGAATTCCTTAATACGTTTTTTGCGGCTGATCCCCTTTTCCGATCCCGGGAGAGGTACCTTGTGGGTTGTGCATTTCCTGTTAACGCCGATTTTTCTGCATGCCAGGTCCGTCGCCTTTTCGGCCATGAGCCTGTAGGTCATGAGCTTGCCGCCGGCGATAGTGATAAGACCGTCAAGACCGTCGCGTTCACTATGGTCAATAAGCGCAATCCCGCGGCTTATGTTCCGGCCGGTGCTCTCTCCGGAAACCGCGATGAGCGGACGTACCCCGCAGTATGCACGCAGCGCCCTTGTCTTTGATACATTGGGTATGAGCTTCTCGCCGTCGGAGAGGAGCACCTCTATCTCTTCGTCGGTTACGTTGTTGTCATGAATTTTATCGTACGGCACCTCCAGTGAGGTTGTGCCTATGAGTGAGACTGTGTCGCCCGGAACAATGATGTCTCCATCCGCAGGCGGCCTGCACCTGTTCACAACGACGCTGTTGATCCTGTAGTCTATTATCAGCATTGAGCCCTTTGACGGGAACATCGTCAGTTCAATGCCGGCAAGCGCACATATCTCCTGTCCCCAGACCCCTGAAGCGTTGATCACAAGCTGCCCGTATATGTCAAGCTGTTCGCCCTTGCTGTCGATGCAGCGTACACCTTCGACTTTTGTGCCTGAACGCAGGATTTCGGTAACGCGCGTATGTGTAAGTATGATCGCGCCGCGTTCAGAGGCGTCGAGTGCGTTCGCCGATGTCAGCCTGAATGGATCTATTGTGCCGTCAGGTACATGGAGCGCTGAAAGTATGGCCGGGTTCAGGTTCGGTTCGATCTGCAGGGCCCTGCGCACAGGGATTTCCTTTGCCTGTATCCCCGCGAACCTGCACCCCTCGATGAGGTCCCTGTGGTACATGGGATCGTCTTCGGGCAGTGTAACGAAGAGCCCGCCAGTATCCTCAACGCAGTGGAGTGCTATTTTTTTAAGTATCCGGTTTTCCCTGATGCATTCACGTGCTGATTCAAGGTCCTTGACAGCGTAGCGCGCGCCGGAGTGGAGCAGGCCGTGGTTCCTTCCGGTGGTTCCGGATGCGAGGTCGTTTTTTTCGATCAGAACACAGCGGAGGTTGCGCATTGAAACGTCCCGGGTAATACCAGCACCCGTTGCACCGCCGCCGATTACAATTATGTCAGTTTCGATTCTCCTCATTGAAATGCAGCACCCCGTTTATTTGCAGAAGTCTTTCAGTGAAGGTTACTGAAGAACTTAAACTCTATAAATTAAACGGTAAGTGTCAAATTAATTTCATGACAGCGGAAATTAAAATGGAGCAGTGCGGCGAGGTTCACGGGTATCTGTCTGATATTAAAAATATCACTCTTTCCGGATTGCCGGGAGAATTACTGATTTCATTAAAGACAACTCAATGCCGGCATTCTCCAGCCCCCTGTCCCCCGGATGGGGCACGTGTCCGGAATTATTCAAATGATAAATATTCTTTAAACCATTTCTAAACAGGTTCCCTGGTATTTAAAACATTTATTGGCAACCCGGTAATATAAAAAATCATTTATTTATTCTTGTTCCTTGAATCACTAATTGTTTCCATTTACGTGCCCCCTTTGGGGACAGG